>Ga0126343_10001512_pt1:0-10000 | contig 11046 bp, 5 predicted proteins | sample Cyp2metagenome_FD_92531 | JGI IMG/M metagenome (GOLD analysis project Ga0126343, IMG submission 92531) | Coral microbial communities from Lord Howe Island, Old Settlement Bay, Australia - Cyphastrea 2 metagenome | ecosystem: Host-associated > Invertebrates > Cnidaria > Coral ... | reverse complement strand
AGTAGAGGGTCAAAGTAATGCCACCGAGGAGGAGGAGAAGGAGTTCAAGATATCGGCGAAGCAGTGAGATATTAAAGAGCTAGTGCAGTTATGGCCGTTGTTGACAAAAGCTGGCAGACAATGCGATCATCAATCAAGGAGAGAGTGTCGTTCCTTTTGAACAATGAGATTTTGAGTGATGTGAAGTTTGTTGTTCCATGTGGCGAAAGTGAAAGTAAGAAGGTGATCTCAGCTCACAAGTTTGTGCTTGCAGTCAGTAGTCCTGTGTTCTTTGCCATGTTCTATGGTGAATTAGCGGAGACTACAGACTCTGTTGAACTGCCTGACTGTGACTACGAAAGTTTGATAGAGGTATTTCGTTATTTGTACAGCGACGAAGTGAATTTGAGCGAAAGTAATGTGATGCAAGTGTCTTATTTGGCGAAGAAATACATGGTGCCTTCACTCGTTGAAAAATGTGCTGAATATCTGCGAGATAGCGTAGATGCATCCACAGTGTTTTTTATTCTGACACACGCTCAGAAATTTGAGGATAAAGATTTGGAAGAGCGATGCTGGGAAGTGATCGAGAAGCAGACAGAAGAAGCTCTGAGGTCAGATGAGTTTGTCGCAGTTGAGCGGTCTGTAGTCGAGTCTGTTGTGACGCGGGAAAGAGTGAACGTGACGGAAGTGGAACTGTTTAAAGCTGTTGATCGATGGGCCACTGAAGAAAGCGACAGACAAGGAACAACTCCTGGCGACACGAAGAGAAGAATTCTTGGAGAAGAGATCGTGAAAGCCATAAGATTTCCATTGATGACTGAGAAGGAGTTTATCTCTGTCGTCCCTCATTGTGGCATACTGACAACAATGGAAATTATCGACGTAGTGAAACACTACAACGGTGTGCTGACGACTCCACTGCCGTTCTCATCAGCTCCACGAGTCAACCCCGATACTACTATTTATCACTGTCATCGATTTAAAGACCTACCACTTCAAGCTTCTACAGTTTCAAGCTGGTGGTATAAGGCCCCACATAAAGATCGTATTTGTTTCACTGTCAATAAGCCCATCCAGTTACTCGGAATACAACACTTCGGCTCTGAGGGTGGTCTATACAATGTCTCTGCTAAAGTGAAGGATATCTCTGTTGGCTCGTCCATTGTAAAAAGATCAGGATCCTACACTTCTGAGAAGCACCAGACTGATCAGTGGTATTACGCCTTTGACGTGTTGTTTGATAAGCCAGTTTACTTGGAGCAGAACAAGAGATATGAGATAGTGTCGCTTATCACTGGACCTAATTCATGGTTCGGGTATATAAAAGGGAACGAGTCTGTTGAGTGTGGTGGAGTGCTGTTTTCCTTCAGCAACTCTGATGCCGCTGAACCTCTCAGAACCTTTGTTAACCAAGGCCAGTTTCCTGCTCTGCTTTTTCGGAAAGCTTAAACTTGTTTTAGTCCGTGTTACAGCGGTTTTCAATTGAGTGTTGTGAAACCAACTCCAAAGTAATGGAGAGGTTAAGCATGACGTTTACGGCAAACGGCAAACTGCAAAAATGAAACTTTTGCCGTCTCTCTTCAACTCTGTGTACAGTAGAGTGAAATTAGTAGTATTTCCAATCAATAGTAGGAGACGTTATTCCATTTTTGTGTGTTTTATTTACGGATTAGAAGAAAAGAACTCAAAATCCGAAGTTATCTTTGCCGTTTGCCGTCTGCCCTTCTTAAAACCTCTGTTATGACTCAAACCAATCACACAGGACACAGTGAACCAATCAAACCTCAAAGCTGGCGAAAAGCGCGGGAAAACGCGAGTTAGTGATTTACAATTGCTATTGGTTTTAATTTTGATTGGCTGAAAACGTGGCGCGTAAGCCAATCGAGTAATGTAATAAAAATGCACAACCAATTGCTTTTCATTGAACACCCAAATGAAAACTGCCCCAGCCTGGGGCGTTAGGTGTTTGGTCTTCCATCAAAACGAGCTGGTCTTCTCTTGTATGAGACCATGAACTGTCTTTATATCAAACTGTGTTATGTCTCTATTTGTAAATTGTTGACTCATTTGCAGCTTCTATTCGATATTGTCAAAAATAGTTTGTCGGGATTGATGTAATGATTTTATAGACTTTGGCGCATTTACAGATGGCAGAGCCTCCATTAGTTGGATGGAGGCCTGTAATATGTAGAACTTAATATGTGTCAGTTGAAGTTTTGAGAGCTATGGGTTAATTCCATCGTGTGTTTAGGGTCAGTATAGGTTAGTTAGAGACTAGAGAGCGCGCTCTCATAGCTTCCCAGCCGCTCGGATATTGGATTAAAGCGACACAACGCTTCTTGTCCCCACTTTTCTGAAGCACACCGATAGACATTCTTTTCTTATTGTATGGCATATCTTCGATTGGATTAATCACTGCCTAGTAATTTTTTTAAGCTTTTCCAATCTCAGCGAAAACTGAATATTTTCAATTTAGGCAGAAACAGAAGTCTGTTACCTCAGACGCCTTAACATAGTCAATCTCGATCTGAGACTGTGAAAAACTTGGCGGAACATCATGGAAAAGCTGTTGAATATACCATCACTTTTCTTCCCCCTTGGAATTATTCTGACTTACATCTCGCATGAACTGTCACATGAACTTAACTGCGACGAAGTCAACATTTGCTCTTTCACGATGTAATTCTGAGGCAGCAAAAGACTGAAAACGCATGGACAGAAAGAGAAATGCAAAACGAATAGCTACAAAATAAGCAATTTTATCAAGAGTTCCATCTACAAGACTGCATGCACTACTCTAAATTGCCAGTTAACTACATAGCAATGTGTTTTACTACGCTAATTTAACATTATACTACCACAAATACAACTTAAACTTATTTCTGAAATAAACTGCTACAAAAACTGCAAAGTACGACAGCGCTCCTGAAATGTTAAAAAGGAAGCTTCATTTTTACGGTTACGCTCTTCAAACCAGACGAATTTGGAAATGAAGCTCTTCACGATAATCAGGTAATTTTACAAATCCAAATTGACCGATGACTTTTGCATTTTTGAATTCTTCAGGCGTACTGTAAACGCCGTTAACTTCCGTTTTCGAATTTCTCCAGCACAGTGTGAACTGCGTAGCTTCGTCGACGGGCAAGTGAAACACTTCGCAAGCTATTCATTAAGTGCTGGTGTCATCTAGCGTGGTTCTGAGAAGCGAACAGTTCTCGGAGAGCGTAGCTGGAGGAAAACTGTGAGCTTTTGGGAACAGATAATGTCCAAGGACAAATATTCGAACATATTTTGCCCCAAAGTAAGGTTTTTGTCTGTCTTATCCTTCAAATATTTTTCTCAACACACCCAGTTTTCGAGAGGATAAAAGAAAAGCCATATAGTTGAACTTCTGAGAAAGATTTGACTGATCATCGCAGTCAGTATACCGCCGCACAACTTAAGCAGTTGTGAACTTGCTCAGATATGCCACTTTCCAGCTCTGTAACTCCATTTAACACACTGCACTGCTAACTGAGAGCAGTATCGTCATCCATTTGCTGACACGAATTGCAGAAACAAACATTTGATCAAACATTGTAAAACGTGTTTGTTCGTTAAGAAAGTGATCAAACATGTTTGATACCGTTTGGCCACTCTGTACAACTTATTTGGTATCCAAATAATGGTCGCCAAATAGTCCCCATTTGGACAGCGCTTCACACTTGCTAGACCCAAAGTCCTTGCCTTTAATATATATCAGTAAAATATGTTTTTTGCGTGGATTTGACGGTCTTCTCGTTCGGTGACCCTACATTTCTTTCCAGAAACAGATTTTATTTAAAATGATCTACATATTGTCCAAAAATGAACAAAACATGAACGTGGGAAGTTAAAAAAATTTCAAGATGTCTATCCACAAGGTGCGTGAAACTATAGTCACTAAATTCGAACTTGTTCTTTAAGGAACCTCACCAGTTGATTAAGTTCACTTAATAAGTCCACTAAAACAATATTTGGCAGGAACATTTTACTTCAGAGATCTAGTTGCAACATTTTTTGGGCTTACAGACACTGTGGCCTTATTCGCTAACGAAGCAGCATTTTTTCAGCTTTAGGCTATTCTTCGGGGCATGTTCTCTCCAAACCGGAGTCGGTGATGATTACCTTTCTGCGTGGCAAGTTTTCAAAAAATCTGTATGTGGGAACATTTTGGGCGCGTAAGTCCTTAAAGGACTAGACTGCAAAACAGTCGTATTTTTTGCGAACGCGGGCGACCGTCAATATGCGAACGCAAGGCGGTCTGGAGCGAGTGTGAAAACGGCGAGGGAGAATGAGGAGAGACGCTAAATTTTCAGACGCTTTTGCGGTGAAGGTCGCGTGTGATTGATAACCGTTGTAAGATGTAGGTGGAGCTGTGAAGTAATTTCTGTCACCTTAGTGATATTATACGACCCCCGCTTAGAACGAATTCGTTGTATGAAAAGCCGACAGTCGTTTTCTCGCCTCACGCGCCCTACGGGCGTGAAAGGCTCGCGCGCTTCACAACGTCCGAAAACGACTGTTTTGCAGTCTATTAAATGACTTATTTGACAGGGCAGGATCACAAATACTATTACTGATTATTATTCATCCCACATTAAGGTGGCTCTCTATAGTTTTTTACCGCGCGCGAACTGATTTCGTGAGACACGCGATGGCGCGAGCTCTCTGAACAGTACCCGAAAGTCGCGCGCGAGATCACGCAGTAAAATGCCAACAAACATGGCGTCCACATTTTAAAAGTTGCATAAATCTACTTTGGTTTTAAAATATTTATCGGCCGACTACAAGATCCTACCATTCTGTAGCTGATTCAAAGGAGAAGAGTACGAGGTATGTAGGAGTTACAGCCAAAGAAACTGATTTGGCCGATCGTCACGATCATCGCACGGGCGAAACAAATACATTACCACACGTATTTACAGTCCTCAGCGTTGTTTATTGAGCAGAAGCAAATTGCCAAAATACGAGGGAAGAGGATTCCGCTAAATCTGGAATGACCTGGCAAGATGTTTGTCCCCAGCAAGCTGAAGCATAGGTCGTGTAACGCTGCGTACCGAGCTTGTGAAGCACGAATATATGCACTTCACAAATACGAAAAAACGCACAAAAAAAGGTCGAATTTAGCAGCCATCACTGCTCATTTACATAGGGTACGTATTCCTTCTTCTGAATTTTCCTTCCTAAAGATGTGTCAGCTTTAGATATAGGAAGGACATGAACTACACACGAATTCTTCTCCCACTTGCACGCGCAAATGACGCCAATTAACAAATTGACGTCAGTTTTTTATGCGTCTGTCCTGTTATTGATCATGAATTTCGTCATCACATTATCTAAGTAGCTGTGGATCCACGAGACGATAGCCGAGTGGATCCGCAGACTACTTTGAATATGTGATGACGAAATTCATTGTCAATAACAGAACAGACGCATTAATCAATTTGTTTTTTACGATAACAGATTGTCGAATTTCCCGCTCTCGTTTGCCGACGCATATTGACCATAAAATTTAGCCAATGAGCGCGCGTGAATTTCTGCAGTTATTGTAAAATGGGTCATTGATACGCATGCGCGCGTGAACGTCTCGAAATTTTATGACGTCACAAACTAGTAAACGAAGAAACACGGGCTCACTTTTCTCGAATTTCCTTCAGTGAAATTTTGTGAAAGTTTGTATACTTCATGATATAGATGCCTACTTATCAATATCATATTATGGCAAAATTTTATCTAAGGATTTCTCTTTTTTAATCAAAATAGGAAATTGGAAGATTTTAAAGAATTCTTTAGATCAATTTTTCATTTTTTCGAATTAAAGTATTGTCCGAAATCATTTTCACAAGAGTGCCGAGTTTCAAGATATTTTACCGAGGCTAACTCTAGAAAAGGCAGCAAACATGTGGAAAATAGCAAAAAATACGATTGCTGGTTGCCATGGCAACAGTCTGCAATACACTAGAATGAACGAAAAAAAAACCCAGGTGTGTTGCCAATATTCACTGAAAATTTCAGGGGCTTAAACCCAAAGGTGAAACAAATGGATCATTTTTAGTTCTTCATCCTTCTTCAGGTGAAGATACGGTTAACACTGTAGGGAGCCACCTTAACAGAACAAAACAAAGTATTTATTGCTTCACAAACACTAATTTATTAATGAAAAATACAGGATCTGGATGCCTAATTTTTTCACTGCAGCTCATCACGTTACATCGGTTGTTTTTTTTTTAATCTTCTTGTTAACGGTCTGTCAATCTGTTCTCCCCAGACCTCCAACACAATGCCGCGCACAGTGTTCTCTCGGCAATCTACGTGTACAAGGACGACACAGCATTAGTTGTCGGTAAAGTTGGCTTTGCGTTTCTCCACGAAAGCGGTCATTCCTTCTTTGCGATCATCCTGGCAAGAACAAGAGAAAACAGAGAAATGAGTGACATGATATTCAAATTGGATTCTAACCCATGACCTCGGCGATGCCGCGGCGTTGCTCGTTGCTCTACTCTGGAGCTATGAAGCCTTTATAAGTTGGGAGTGGAAAACCGTATTTTTTTTATATCCCAATGATGATTACAATAAGCCTGCCATTCAATTCGTAACGATAGGAAACTAAGCAAGTTGTGGCCAGCGGCGGCTGTAATCACCACTCACCGTAGAGAACGTGGAGTGGAACACTCTTTTCTCAAAGTGAAGGCCTTCTGATAATGACGTCTCGTAACCTTCAGAAAAAAGAAAGGGAAGTGTTATGTATGACTGGCGGACATGTCGATACAGTTACCCAGTCGAAATCGCGCATGTGCCAGAGCAGTAAACTAAGCAGAAACTGTTACAAAACAGGTAACCGGTTTGCTTTAAAACTCTTGTACGGACATATTCTCTGTTCACAACATTCTCTTACCGTTAACAATAAATAGTAAATAATATTAGATCATGTATAAAAGCAGTGAATTTAGAGCGCTCTAAGACCGAAATGGTGGCCATGTTATGTCTTAAAAGGATGGCTTAACGCCCGAAACATGTTAATGCATAAACCGTTAAAGAGAAAAAATGAATATATTGCTTTACGTCCTATTGTCTACAAAAAAACAAATTTATTTTAAGTTTATTACTAAGGACAATTAAATTGAATTCTCGCACACTTTAAGTAGAAACTAAAATTTAAAATCACACTAAGTTCTTGTTCTAGCTCGGTAATCCTAAAGACTATAATTTATAGTCTTAGTATAATTAACCAATCCCTCAGTTAAATATTTTGACTTTCAGCAACACTATGTTTTTTTTTTATCAGTATCATAGACTGCTTGCATAAGAGCATACCTGTATTAACTGCTTCCTTGGCGAGTTGAACAGCGATTTTCGATAAAGAGGATATCTTTTCAGCAGTCTTGATGGCTTCAGTCACGAGGTCTTCCGCGGGAAAGACTTTGCTGACCAAACCTAAATGTTAAAATGAATTACATACAAGTTAAATTAGTCGATCTTATCACGGGGCAATTTTTGTCGTAATCAAACCGGTGTTTCTGAGAGAGTAGTTATGCCAAGGAAAGTTTACGCCTCTAGTTTTTGTTCGTAAGTATACTTTAACGTAAACCATTGCCGCCGGTCAAATGTCGGCTGACTGTCGGTTTTTTTTGCCGCCAATCGGCCAAAAAATCGGGATTTTTGCCAACAACGGGCAACAGTCGGCCGACGGTTGGCCGACCATGTCTTTCGGGAACTGTTCGTCACTTTTACCCCAAGTTTTGTTGACCAACGTTTTCGTAACACTATCCAAAGGAAATGACTTCAAAAAGTCTTCGCTTGGAACATGTGTTGAATACCTGCATCAGCAAGGTTTGAATTCAATACCTCTAAAATACAATATGACTACATGTGTATATGAACCGGAATTCTAACCTGATTTGTGTGCATCTTCTGCTGAAATAGGATCTCCAGTTAAAATCATCTCCATAGCGAGTGATTTACCCACAGCCCTTGCCAAACGTTGAGTTCCGCCAGCACCTAAAATATAAAGGCCAGGTTAACTTCATAACTTAGACATTTTTCGCACCAATCACAATGATCACAATCTCTGATTAGGCCTAGATAAAAAAATAAGCTGGAAGAAAATAACAGTTATAGGAAGCCAAATTACGCTAGGCTCCCAATAGAAATTGGTTCTCTTGATTTGTCCATTGTAAACGTTAACCATGACTGAATTGGTCATGCCAGGCACACAAAGCCGTCCATATTACAGCCATATTTAACAATAAGTACTGTGCTGGCCTCCCGCACGAGGCTGGTGGGTTTTTTCTGGAGATCTCCTTGCCTTGTTTGCTAAACTATTGTAATTAATAAATACTTCTTTATCTCTGCAAATAAAGAATGGATAGCAATGAATTAAGGTGACGATTATGATGGTGATAATGATGATGATGAGGAGGATGATGATGATGAGGAGGAGGAGGAGGAAGGGGAGGAGGAGGAGGAAGAGGAGGAGGAAGAGGAGTCAGGACCACTGGTCAGCAGTACTCTGTTATTACCACACAACAATTTCAAATCCTGTCTGCCATTAGTCAGCCCCCCTTCTTCTAGATTTGAGGTTTGACCATTCAAATACTGGCACTGAATAAGTGTATATGTAGAATGACTGGCACACAATGTATAGGAAAGGCTATGTTTATGTTACACAGGCACAATGTTAAATGCTTATAATGCTAAATAGATCTTGTAGGCAAGCAAGGCATGCAAAGGGAGTAACATATGATGCATGTAATGATCTGTAATGGGTGTGACTACACAGCACGTTGCATGCAAATGTCAACTACTATAAATTTGCTACTCTGCTTAATTATATAAAGTTAATTAGAGACTCATTTGTGGGTCGAACCTGGAATAGTACCAAGCAGAATCTCTGGTTGGCCAAACTTTGCTTTGTTTCCCGCATAAATGATGTCACACATCATGGCCAATTCACAGCCTCCTCCAAGCTATACAACAAAAACAGTTTGAGGTTTGAGTTTGCGTTTGAGTTGAAGTCTGAGTTTCAATGTTGAACTGCCTCAACAGCCTTATTGAGTTTCAAATGGACAAGTACCCTAAATCAATCAAGCAATCAAATATTAATGCATTTATAAATAAATATAAACGGCTTTATAATTACATTACATATTTACAGGGACAAAATGATAAGTATTTTCAGTCTTACAGCAAATCCATTGACGGCAGCAATGACAGGCTTCTTGCATCTAGTGACCCGAGTCCAGTGACTTAGGAAATCTCCCAACAGGCACTTCTGGAATGTTAAGTTCTGCATCTCCTTGATATCAGCTCCAGCTGCAAGAGCAAAACTTTGATAATGATATCCTTTAAATTCCTTTATAAATAGTTGTACCTAGTTGACCAAAATATATGCACAGTGAAGAAAGGTTAAAATTAAGCATTTAAAGTAAACAAACGCATGCGTGAAATGGCATTCTTGTTCAGTACAAAGTGGTTACCATGTTCTTTTTTAATTTAATTCAAGTTATGTCCACATAGCAGTGTCCTTTAGCAAAGATGTGACTGTATTACTTACCAGCAAACGCTTTTTCGCTGCCTGTGATTACAATGGCTCCAACAGTCTTGTCAGTTTCAAAGTCATCAAGGGCATCCTGTAACTCGGACATCAGCTGATCACATAATGCATTCAGTGCTTTGGGTCGGTTGAGCTGAATGAAGCCAACGTTTTGTTTCTCTCCCTTCTTTTCAGCCTTGATCATCTCAAAATTTCTTGAAGCTGCATTATTAAGGTTTTTTGGGAATGAAGCCAGATCAAAAATAAACAACAAAAAAAGAAGTTTTGTTTAAAAACTGTTACATTTTTGGGATGAGACTGTTTTTGTATCATGCCCACCACACAATAGCTGTTAACTTTTAGGGCTCCTTTCGCTTTCCAACGTACCCCCTCTGTCCCTTTTTATGGGAGCCCCTCCTGAGCACCACTGCACACCCACCCCACCCCTCCCAAATGATCCCCGGG
>Ga0126343_10001511_pt1:5000-11048 | contig 11048 bp, 6 predicted proteins | sample Cyp2metagenome_FD_92531 | JGI IMG/M metagenome (GOLD analysis project Ga0126343, IMG submission 92531) | Coral microbial communities from Lord Howe Island, Old Settlement Bay, Australia - Cyphastrea 2 metagenome | ecosystem: Host-associated > Invertebrates > Cnidaria > Coral ... | reverse complement strand
GAGAACGAAATATTTTGTTCCACGCAAGATTGCGCAATCCCGCACAATTACCCGCACAATTAACTTTTTGTCCCGCACAATTCGCCTCCAAAAAAGCGCACAATTTTCATTTTTTTCCCGCACTCTGTCAGAAGGCCTGCATTGATAGTGACATATTTTACCCAGTTATTCATCTACAACTTTGTGCATAATAATGCATTGATGGTGAGGTGTGAAAGGCAATCGTGACAAAAAAGCACATAGTGATGTGAATTATGTTTGGACATAAAATGCTACACATCAATCAGCTCTTTACCAGATAGCAAAAATCGAAAGATGTGGAAACTGTACGTCTGGAGCAGACATTTAACTTATAACTGCACTGATACGCATTAAATATCTTGAGAATGTTGACAGACTATGCCGAGGACGCGTCCATCGCAATGAGTGAAAATGCTAAAGTTTCAGCTTAAATTCATGTTTGGATGAAAGTACTAGACCGCAGCATATATGAAATTAGCATGCTTTAAGATTTCTGTTTGTTTGAGTTACTCTACAAGCTTTAGTAATGATGATTTCTCTTCATTTAATAATTGGATCAAGGAGGAGAGACTGCCAAGAAATAAAATCCTAAGTTTAAAATTAAGATGTCACAATAAATCACCCAGATGTTTCAAGCAGGAGCTGCGAAAGTCAAGCACAATCTTCTTCTCGTCGTTTTACAGGTAAACCAGAGCAAAACATCACCACTAAAATCCACGTGAAAAAGGACAACAGCACAGTGGTGTGACATCCGTCGTGACATTCTTAAATTCTTCATGGTGCAATGCACTCTGGTTAAAAGTGGTGCAGTGCACTCTGGTTAAATGCAATGCATTCTGGTAAAAAGTGATGAAATCGAGAATTTGAACTCCCTTCTATATAATTATTCTTTTTAAATCCTGTTTATAATGCTGCTCACTCGCTGAGCTCGCCTCGCAGCAATTAGTTGATGAACACTTTCAATTAACCATTTTTGTCTACAGTCATAGAGCTCAGCAGTTGAGAAATCTTACCGGCAAGACTTTGGGATTCAGGTAACTTGCACAGATTCCCAAAGGTTTCAAAAGTGCTGCCAGCATCTGAAATCACAAACAACAGATTAATTTTGTTAAATGCAAAAATCGACAAAAAGAATGAATAGACATTCAGTAACTCAGAGAACTTTCATCAAGTATCATGGATGGTGACAACCACACAACACAATTATACATGAATAGCTTACCGGAGCATCCACTTTTTCAGCTGTTTCAATCTGTTTCTTAATTTCTTCAAAACCACCAAGCTCTGCAAACTGCAAATTTGTGCAGAAGAGATCTCTTAATATTCATCCCACATGTTGCAGATCTCTATTAATGCATGTACACTGTAGCTACCAACACCTACGCTGTAACTTCTCACTGTTACAATTGCTGTCAGCATGTTATCAGAATGACGAAAATTATCAACTACAGAAAATTGTCTCTTAATTGTCATTGACTTAGTTCACACATGTTTTTAATTAATGTATTACATTATATTAGAAAACAGTCCTAAGAATTTAAGTATGTAAATAATTATTTACAATGTAGTGCATGTACCTACCTTGTTGATTAAATTTACAAGCCAACCATATGGGTCCTGAAATAGTAGAAGAAAGATAGAAGCATCCGATGTAATTACTGGTACACAGTCATGAAGTTAAAATTATACTTTAAGAGGTGTGCTTAAGTTAATTCAAATTTCACATTCAAGACTTTAACCGACTAGTAACTGAGACTTTTGAAAAATGCAAACACAGTCAGAGCAGTGGCAAAATGGTTGAGGGGGAGGGGGTGGGAAGATCTAGAGCAGCAGTCACCTACAGTGTGGCAGTCAACAAGAAAATTTGGTTCTAAATCAAGCAGTCCAGTTCTGAATACTGACCAGCTGGAGCCACTGTCTTACATTCTTAGGCAGGAAACATTTCTTTGAGACAATCTAGAGCTATCCACTCAGGAAGGTTTAAAAAAATAGTAGCTCGGCAAACTGTTGGACAACCTGACATACAGTACCACTCAAATGTGAGTTGACAGTCTCGACTCAAAACTCGAACCTCGATACTCAATGCTTGTGAGAATCGAGAATTGAGTTTTGAGGCTCGAGTTTCGAGTTTCGAGATGCTCGAAGAATTTTTCGAGAAAACAATCGAAAACGATTTCTATCATTCTCGAATTTGTACCAATAAAAATAAACAATACCGCGCTTAGTGCGGCTTCCTTTACTCATGCAAGAGTACATGTATTTCATATCAACGTCCAAATCGCTGCAAATCGTTAGTCTGGAGTTGAAGTGTTGAATCCGAATCATACAACATTTGTTGCATAGAAAAACAACACACATACGAATCAACACTGAGAACTAATCTGGGATATAATGATTGGCAATTGCAATGGACTAGCATCCCACCCTGGCATTAACCTTTTTCAGTGTAGCTGGTCTTGCACTATCAGTATGGGTCAATTTGGCCTGAGTATGAATTTCCTCGCCTAGTACCTTATAAGAAGGACTGGTGTAATAAGCTGAGCTTGGTGGACACAAGGCGTAGCAATCATCTGCTCCAAACACCCCTTCATAATACTTCTTGTCCCAGTGCTTTCCTCTGTTCTTGAATTGGAACTCTGTCTCAGGATTGAAAGCCTGCAAACAAAACATGGCAGAGTACAAGTATTAACAATACTGTACATGTACTGAAAAAATTAAATTCTTCTGCTATAAAGGGGACAATACCAGTTCCACATTTTGCACCTTTCAAATGTGAAATGAATATGTTATACACTGTACATGTAGCTCAAATTGAACCACAGCATATACTCAAGTGTAGTCAAGCTTACATTGTAGTTTACATGTATATGTAAATCCTTGTTCTGGAGTCAAACATCCCTAAAAATGCTTCAAAATGCTTGGAATTCATGTTTACAAACAAGTTCTTACATACTTACTGTATTTTGCAGTAAATCGGCCCTTAAAAACATGCAAGGAAGTTTGGAAGAATTTAAAGCAATGCTTGATAATAGCACTTTTCAAACTTTTCGATTTGAATTTTTCTGTACTCTACATGGATAAGAAAATAATCAACTTGACTTCCAGCTTGCCCCAAGGACAACTATCTCAAATATTCCTTGCCTTGGGCATATCTTAGTTTGCTATGTTACTGGTTTAGTTAGCAGATAACTTACCTGATCCCTTACCCATCTGTCAATTGACACTGACAAGATACTTGTCCTGGATGACCAGAGACACTTTTTTCAAGCCCTGAATACTTTAATTATCCAGGAAATTGCACTTGAATTGGTTCCTTGTCCTCAGAAGGAGGAGCAGGAATAAGCCAGATATATATGCAGCTGTAAAATTATCTACAATTACCTGCGTCAACATATCAAGTAAACCAAATGGCACTGGCTTGTACTTGAGTCTTGAAGCTATCAAATTCAGCAGCAGGTGAAGCATGTCATAGATTCCTTCATGGATCTCTGCGCCCCATCTGTGGACTGCTTGCGTTGACAACAGCTATTACAGTATTGATAAACAATAAAAGGAAAAAAGCCTTTTAACATCACTTTTTTTTACAAAGATAACACCATTAATTCTATTTATGCACAAAGTATGTAATATATTGTAAATATCTCTCTTTGTTTAAGACTATGGAAATAAACACATTGCAATAATGTGAACTGTACAGCAATTGGTGAAATCTTCAACTCTCTCGTTCTGCAGACTATCTGGTCTTAGTAACTTACAGTTATTTCATTACACATATACCAACACTGAGTAGTAGTTACTTAGCAATTAGATTATCCACTCTCAATTTCCAATGCCTGATACTTGACGAAGATGCAGGAAGTCAACTATCACACATCGAAATCAAGTTAGAGTGATTAATCTTACTGGTTTAGTATAACTCTGCTAGCCATTAAAAAATATTATTTAAGTCTTCTTCACACACACTTCGAAAACACAACAAATGGGCGTCCAGTTTGACAACAAAATTAATGTACACTGCTACAGTAGGCTACTCACTACCAACAACAAAATAGATAGTGGGTAGCGTAGCCAATCAGAGAACGGCATTTATAATAGTAAGAACATTACTAGATTTTTACAAATTGCAATAAGCTATTACGCACACCTTTTTAAAGCACTCAGGCAATGCTCTATCCATAAATCTCTTACAGTTTTCATCTGCATCAGCAAGACCTAAATCATACAAAGTTCACAGTTGAAGGTAATTATTATCATAATATTAAACAATATCATATTATCAGTGTCTAGTCGGTGAATTACGGTTCACTCTTCATTACTGGCCATAGGTAAGGAAGGGATTATTTTAAGGTAAGGGCAGTTTTTATTGTAAATGAATACTGTATTAGAAATGACAATTGATGTCTTGACAGTTGCTTCTCTACCAAAGCCATCTTGCCTGAAAATTAAGTTTGTTTCCGTATTTTAATAATTGTGTTTGCTGTGGGTAACTTTCATTTCTTACTACTAGCATTCTACTAGTATATATAAACAACAGCCTCCATTTGGCGTGAAAATATGCTGGGATAGTTGTCCACGGACATTATCTTTTCAGAGTAGCGAACAGTTTTCCAAGAGCCTAGCTCGAGGAAAACTGTGAGCTACAAGGAACAGATAATGTCCAAGGACAAATATCCAAGCATATTTTCACCCCAAATGGAGGCTATTGTGTTTATTATCCTTCAAATCTTTTTTGCAACGCGTGCAGTTTTGAAAATTGGGAAATATTAACCTCTTACTAACCGAGCGCGAGGGCCGTACTGGGGAATATTAGCCCGAGGTCATGGCAGTACAGACCGAGCGCAGCGAGGTCCGTACAAAAATGACCGAGGGCCAATATTCTCCAGTACGGCTCGAGCTGGCTAGGTTAGTAAGTAGTTTATTATATGGCACTCGGGCCATGTTTGGTTTGAATTTGCCGGCTTTCGAAAACAAAAAATACGTAGCATATGACCGTTTCCACGGAAACAGTCCGTATGGCGAAATCCCAACCAAGAAAGAACCAATCAGAACGCTCAGATTTGCCGTGCCATATAATCTCGGATATTCCCCAGTTTTAGCTGGGGAATATTTACCCATGTGACGCATTTAGACCAATCGCGTGTGAGCGCAAATATTTGATGGATTATAAACTAATGTAAAGATCAAGAAAGATTCTTACATACATGTGACCAATAGTCCTTGCATGTCCATAATAAGAAATAAAAATCAATTTTAAATTATATTGCTTGTTGGCAGTAAGTTTTTTTCCTGATTGGTTTTTATAAGCACATGTACGTACATGTAACAATCCATTGTGACTCAAATAATAAATTGTTATTAGTGGGAAGCTGTTCTTAATCCAGATAATTTAATACAGAAAACAAATCATAAATAATGTAGCTATATGAACCGTTATATACATACATGTACAGTAGCTGTAAATGTCAGCAACACTGAAGATAGATATAAGTTACAAAGATTTAAAATCTTGAGAAATGCAAAATGTAAACATCTAAATTGCATTGCATGCATTTGCTAACATTGGTCTTCAACAGGAATGGAATAACATGACCTTCCGAACAACAGGCGGGCGCTGTGTTATTTCATTGTAAATATTGCTCTTCACAATAGAAAAGAATATTTTTCTTCCAATATTTCAGTTTTTAATTACATGTCTATGATTCAATTGGTTATCTTTAGTAACACTTTAGATCACAATTTCCTTCAACGCATTTCTCAGCTTCATTTTATTTTTCTTCAGTTGCAAGTGACCACCTCAGGAATTTTAAAAATGAAAATGAAGTTGCATGATGAAATCTTGTTGGCCAAAGCTACTAAAAAGATAGAAATCCGTTGTCAAAAGTAAAAACTTTCAAACAAGAGATTACAAAATAATATCTGCACAAACAGTGTTATTGTAAAAACGTACAGTGTACAATTTGTGGAACCATAACAAACTGTATACAGGAACTTTCCATAATAAGAGATTTGTTCAAGCCTAATAAATAA
>Ga0126343_10001510_pt1 | contig 11050 bp, 9 predicted proteins | sample Cyp2metagenome_FD_92531 | JGI IMG/M metagenome (GOLD analysis project Ga0126343, IMG submission 92531) | Coral microbial communities from Lord Howe Island, Old Settlement Bay, Australia - Cyphastrea 2 metagenome | ecosystem: Host-associated > Invertebrates > Cnidaria > Coral ... | reverse complement strand
TCTAGACAACGTGGGGGTCTTGCTGCCCTCAAACTGACCAAGTTATTTGGGATTAACGATTTTCCTGCTTCAAAGGATTCTGGGAAGGTTCTTATTATAATTATATATTGTTATTTAATTATTTATTTATTTATTTAATAGTTTCACACACAGGTCATAGAGTGTACAGATTTTAGGGTTGTCATTTTCTAAGGTTTCTATTTAGCGCAGTGGATACAGAGGGACAAGGCAAACAACGTAGATTGAGACAAACTCATCATGATAGAATTAGGCAACAAATAGCTAGCAGGGTTTTTTTTCCAGTATTTTGCACTCGTGTGAAAGGAAAGTTAAAGTGCTACTATGATCAAATTCTCGATACCCATTTTTTTTACATTTTCGTACACAACAGGTCTTTCTAAAATATCTTGCCAAATTTCAATCTATTACGAACAGTATAACTCATGTTTTTTGGACCTTTATTTCCGAGAATTTTCGGCCGCCAATAATTTTCCTTGGTCCAAGTCTGGGTTGAGAATTGGAGAAAATGACGTCATTTTCTCAAAAATACCACTTGGGTTGAAATTATAATAACACTAAGCACAGAAGTTCGCAAAAGAATAACAAAAGCTTTTGTTCATAAATTCGTGCAATTTTCCACATTAATTGTTGTTATAATTTCAACCCGTGCGGTATTTTTGAGAAAATGATGTCATTTTCTCCAATTCTCAACCCAGACTTGGAACAAGGAAAATTAATGGCGGCCGTAAATTCTCGGAAATAAATGTCCAAAAAACATGAGTTCTCTGTTTTTCGTAATAGATTGAAATTTGGCAAGATATCTTGGACACACCTATTGTGTACGAAAATGTAAAAAAATGGTTTTCGAGAATTTGATCATAGTAGCACTTTAAGCTGCAATTCTATATTAGTGTGGAAGACAAGTTTAGGCAAAAAAAACACAGTGAAAACATTTCAGGTTTGGTATGGAAAAGACATAGATAACTATGACTCGAGCAAAACTTGTTGATGTTTCGACGATATCGAACACTTTGCTGTGGTTGCAATAAAAAATAAATGGGGCTTGTCTTGGTCAGCTAATCAAGTATTAGTCCCACTAGATCACGCGTGTTTTCACTATCGAAGTGTGTGAATTCTTGTGCATCTGAGACAATTCAGTTTATAGTTTTCTTTGTTTTCTTTGTTTGTTTTTGGCAGGTAGTGTTCTATGCAGTTTAAATCATTTTAGATCAATCGACAAGGGTATCTCTTCTCCCCTACCAGTTAGAGCGAGGTGATATCAGCTTGGTATAATAGTTGTCCTGTAGTTAAACGGCTGGGATGTAAAACGATATGTCCTAACAGTTTACCATCCTTCTTATTTAGGATTTCCCTGGAAACAGAGACCAGGATACCATTATTTTTCATGAACTAAACCCACCAATCAGAGCACGTTACATCCGTTTCCACCCAGAGGCTTGGAATGAACACATATCGATGAGGGTGGAGTTGTATGGTTGTCCAGGTATCGTAGGAGATTTTCCTCTTACCTTTAAGAATAATGATAAAAATAATGTAAAGCAGGCATAAAATTTACAGCATGATACTGAATGGTATCAAATACTGAATAATTCAGATGTTGGGGTAAAATTTTAAAAAAAGCACCATTCAGACTGTTTCAAAACTTGTATGCTATTCTTGGGTTTCACGGGACATCACAAGCTCTGCTCAAATCAGTGTCCGCCATGTTGGTGTCCCTCGAGGTGTCAAATTTTTGTAAATGTAAGCCATTTCTATAGCAAACCTCTTGCTTTCTCGACCAGTTATCTCAATTTTTCAATGGATATTTCAAAAAACAAAAACGAAAGTAGTATTGACGATGCATCTGACTGCATCCCAGTGTTCTCTGCGTAAGCCAAAGCCTTAGAGGGTCGAGTAAAGGAGAGATATCTGCAGAAGATCTCGGTCATCGGAGTTGATCCCGGAAGTATACCGACGGACCAGTTTAGTCCGGAATGCTTGCCTCCAGTTGAGATCGCGGACTTGCTAAGCTATCTTGTACTTGAGACTAGTTACTATACAAACCAACAGTTCAAGGCTTTCAAGAGTCTTGAGGCGTTCAACCAAATGGTTTCGGGATTTGTGACCTCAGTTGTGGGCAAACTAATCATTGTAAGAGCATGTGTGCGACACTTACAGCGGATGAATGATCCTTTGGTGAATATTTGGATTATTACCGAACAGGATGGGACTGTCTTGTCGGCCCATTGCTTGGGATGCAAAGCTGGACTAGCAGAATCGTGCTCACATATCGCGAGTGTTCTATTTTATTTGGAGGCCACAACATGAATTCATGGCAAGCTTGCATGTACACGTACTCAAGTAAAATGCTCAAGGACATCAATTTCTCATCTGCTAAGAAGCTTATAATTAAAGAAAACCTTGACCAGAAAATCGATAATCTTGATAATCTACAGCAGCCAACCATCTCCACTCGACCGGAAGCTTCGCAAAGCCCTCGAGTTTCTAGTTCAGGAGCTGTTTCCGCCTCGGCTAAGTTGCGTCCTTTGAAGGAGGAAATCGATGAGCTGTACGGAAAACTAAATAAGTGTAAAATTAAAGCAGTGGCTTTGAGTTTGAGTCCTCCCTTTGCCGATCAATTCGTCGACCAAAGCCGTTCAGTCCCGGTAGTTTCAGAATTGTTTCACACTGAAAATTTAAGTCTTGGCTCTATGGAACTGTTGCGGAAATGCATTGAAGTACAATTAAACCATTCTGAAGACCAAATCAAACTAGTTGAGAAAACCACCCAAGCTCAATCAAAGGGTGTTGGCTTCTTTAAACATCACGCTGGAAGAATTGGGGCTTCTATAAGCCGTGCTGTTTTTTCACTAAAATTTATCACAACCATCACAGAGCCTCATCAAGACAATCTGTTACCCTAGTCTTTACAAGATAAACACCAAATCAATGAGGCATTGCTGTAAACACAAGGGTGATGACATAAAGGCTTATGAAACAGTTATGAAAAAGAGCCATGTGAACTTTCAAGTCATGAAATGTGGGTTGTTTTTAAATAAAGACCACCCATTTCTACATGCCACACCAGATTTCCTCACTTGTTGTGACTGCTGTGGGTTAGGATGTGGGGAAGTAAAATGTCCCTTTTGTATCCAAGATGCAAATTTTGAAGAGTACATTAGACTCAAGAACTCTTGTTTGGTTAAGACAGATAGTGTTTTCAAAATTGAGAGGGAACACAATTAATTATCATCAAATTCAGCAGCAGTATTCACTCTTAAAGAGAGGAGCCACAATGACTTTGTAGTATATGCTGTGGACCACAGGAGAAATGCACGCTTGGTTATGGACAGAATCCTCCCCGATGAACACCATTGGACAAAGGTTCTTCCAAAACTGGAGGCATTCTGGCGAATCTGTGTTCTACCTGAAGTACTAGGACGCTGGTACACAAGGCGATGCATGGTAGAAGTGAAAGGGCCTGGTGATGACAGCATATGTTTCTGTAGATCATTGCGGGACGAGGACACAGTTGCATGCAGTAATGAGGAATGCCCATATGGGAGGTTTCACACATCACGCCTGTCTCTTGATAATGTTTCCATCCCAAAAAAATGGTACTGCCTTCACTGCTCTAGATTACAACAGTTTAAGAGATATTCCAGGAAGCAATCTGGTGTCAACATTAAAGCCAAGGCTAAGGCGTCAGCCTCAACTCATTTTTTTTTTTTGTCATAAGTCATTTATTGTTATTCGAAGCAAATACAAGAATAATATTATTGCAAAAAATAGATATATAAATTTATAGTACTAACAAAGACAAATTCACATCTTAATAGTTACAATAATACCGCAATTTAAATTATATTATTTCGAATTTAACACGAGCAGATTACATTACCCTATTTACTTTACGAAAGTTACCCATAATTTTCAGTTTTTAACAAAAACATGTACTGTCTTGGGAATAGAAACAAAACGATTAAAAGTGATACACCATATATAAGTCTATGGGAAAAAAAAACAATGACAGCAGTAAGGAAAAAGGTTTTACAATTATTTTTACAGTTTCAACATTAAAGATACAAAAAGTGTCTTTCATAAAGATGCCATTTGTTTTTGAAAGATTGATACTTGTTTTTTTTTTTGCAATGAGCTTTTCCGTGTCATACTTGTTTTTTAAAATTTGGATGAAGTGTGTAATTGATGGCTCATTGTCACTACGTCTACAATCCCATAAATAAATTTTTCCTAAAAGTAAGACATAGTTTTCCAGACCCATCTCCTCCCTCAGAAAACCAACGATGACATCACTTAATAATAGGTATCCGCAACTACTCAATTTACTCAGAATGTTATAAGTTACATCATTCCAAAAGGCTTGGGAAACAGCGCAATAAAACAAGAAATGCTGAATAGTCTCAAGAGCTTCATTGCAAAATGTACAATTAGGGTTGGCGATATATCCTATTTTGAAAAAAAGATCGGTCGTAAATAAAATGCAATTTAACACCTTATACTGAAAGGAACGAACATAAGGCTCAGACGCAACATGGAGAGGTAGCAGGTATGTTTTGGAGAGTTGTTCTTCTGTTAAGTTAAACTTATCCGCTAACATGACCCATTTCTTTGGCCTCTCATATATAAACTTTATCAGAATGCTATAATAATGACGTCACCTATAATTTCCTAGATCTAAGATCACATTAGAGTCAGACTTTTCCTCTCGTAAATGCAGTGGCGCTGATTTCCTTAAACCAGTCCATATCAAGAAATTTGAAACTAATCCCTTTTGTTTCATTATATTGAAGGACTCACTATCATTTTTTATGTCAAATAACAGGTCATTTGTATACTTAATTCCCTTAGCAAAGTATTTTTCATAAAAAACACTCTTGCCATCAATCAAAATTTCCTTATTATTCCAGATAATGTATTTACAATTGTTATCGGGGTCAGCAGTTTCTCCTATTTTTTGCCACCCTATCAAGAGTTCTTGGTAGAAAGATGATGGAATATCAATTTGATCAGAGCTATAATTGCATTCCAACAAAAAATGCCCTCCTTGATGTTTTAAAAGGTGATTGAAATAAGACTTCCAAAAGCCATTGCAATTTTTGTCAAAAATTCTTTTAAGCCAACTTAACCGTAGAGCTTTCATAATCTAGCATTCTAAGACCTCCAAATTCATAAGGTGCATAAGTTGATAGACGAATGACTTTATCTTTTTTGTTCCATAAAAAATTAAATATCAAGGTTTGAAATTCTTTAATAATTTCAACAGGTGTACATAAAATGGAACTCGGATAAATCAATTTCAGGAATAAAATAGACTTAATGATATTGACTTATCCATAGATGGATAACCCTCTTATTTTCCATGAATTTATTGTATTTTTAAACTTTTTCAATCGCTGCTTAAAGTTTTTTCAACAAGCAGCTGTACATCATAAGTTATGAAAATGCCTAAAAACTTCACGCATTTTTGCCAAAAGGCGTATCCACATGGTTATTAAAGGATCCAATCCACATTGCCTCAGTTTTGTCAACGTTCAGTTTCAAACCTGACACCTTTTCAAAGTCATCCAGTAGGTTAAAAAAGGCTTTGGCCAAATTTAAATCGAACAAAACTGCAGTTGTGTCATCATCATCCTCAACTCATCAGCCTCATCCTCATCCTTGCAGATGCAAATAGAGTCACGCAATAAAGAAGGATGAATTGATCAGCCTCAACTCATCCTTCCTTATTGCACGACACTATTTGCATCTGCAAAGCTAAAGCCACAATGTCAGACAGACTTGTGGAATGCCACGGCCCTGATTGTACCAATGGCAAATTTTTTCACTTGCAATGCCCAGGCTTAAAGAGAATGCCGACAAATCACAAGACCACCTGGAGATGCTATATATGCCACACAACAAGGAAGGCCAATATTCCCCCTGCACCTACCACTTGTTCTTCTTCCACCTCAGAGTTGTCTAGTTCTGAGGATGATGGTGATTCTGTTGAATGTGTTGGAACTAGTCAAGGATATCAAAATAAGACAGGAGCTATTGCAAATCTGACAAATTCTCATTTTGATCTCATATATAACCCAAATGGATGGTTAGACTGTGACATTATCCAGCAAGCACACATTCTTTTACATAATGAAAATCCAAACATTGAAGGGTTCCAGCGACCAACTCTTGGGCCAGTGAGAAACGTTAACATTGTTTCTGGAGAGTTTGTTCAAATTCTTCACACTGGCAATAGCCATTGGGTATTTGTGAGCTCGATAGGATGCCCATCGGGTCATGTTAAACTTTACGACAGCCTGTACGATGATGCTATCAGTCAGAAAATTGAGCAGCAAACGAATGATATGTTAGGAGGCAGATTAGTGTCACTAGTCCCTGATTCAGTTCAACAGCAGAGTGATGGATCAGACTGTGGCATTTTTGCCATTGCATTTGCTGCTTGTCTAGTCTTTGGAGAAGACCTAAGCCATGTAAATTTGCATGTACCAAAAATGAGACCTCACCTGGCAACATGTCTCAAGAACTGCAAAATAAGTTTGTTTCCATCATGTTAATTCTGATTTCATTACTCTATGACCACATGGCTTCTTCCTTTTCCCCAACAATTGTAGCCAAAAAAATAGCTCTACAACAGTCATGTGGTGAATGTGTCGGGTAAGTGCTTATTGAAGAATTTTGAAATGAATATTTTGCTTGTGCACACCAAAATTGATGCCACATTGATATTTCTTATAGATTCTGGATTCTTTTTCCTGTGTGCTTTTTTTCTATAAGTGGTACTTCTTTTGAACAAGCTTTTAAGAAGAAAACAAATACCACCTCTGGTTAAGTAGCCTTCATTTAATCAAATATATAAGCTTTTGTTTTCATGACCTGATCTTCGGTAAATGTACACCACTATTCACCTCCACTTCGGTGAATAATTGTTAACTACTCAACAGTAATTGTTGTAAATGGACCATTTCAGCAATACGTTAGTCTCTCATCACATAAAAAAATTAGTTGAAAAAATGTCTAAAAATGTAGTGTTTTATCCATTGCCCCTTCCTTCTGAAATTTCTAATTTATACAGTGATATCATAGGAGAAATTTAGAAATATTCTAGCTATGTTTACTATACATTGTGAGGGTAGATATGTGACAGAAAAAACTGAGGAACCAGTGGCCCTCTAATATATAATACAAAAGAATGGAATTAATGATCAAAATTAGGAAACTGTAGTAAAAATTTATTAAAGTACACTATGAAAAGGAGGCCCTCTAATATATAATACAATAGGAACAGAAATAATGATTAAACTCTAAGAAACAAGAATTTTTTGCATTACATTTGTCAATTGCAGCTTTTCCAGTTTCTGTACGAAGCAATTTTGTTTAATCACTACCTCCATCTTTAGCAGCAGTCTAACTAAAAAATCATACACCCCTTGTCAAGGAACCTACTTTCAGCTATCACTGCAGCTGAAATTTTGAATGAAATTTGGCCACCTAGGAAGTCCAATGATCGTTTTTAATATCACTCAAAGGTCATATTTAAAAAAAATGTCATCAGAACTATTTTGCCTACCCATCTTGGAATTGCAGATGTCCTGAGAGGTGTGTGAATTTTTTTTTTCAACCAGGTATGTGCGCTAATGTAACTGTAACACTTACTAATCAAAAGAAACTATTTGATTGTACTGTAACCCTCACTAATCAAAAGGAACTATTGGTGGGCAAAAATTTACAAGGGCTGAGCAAACCCTCACAATCCTGTCAATACTGTAAGTGGAACCTGGCGTTCAATTGGTCCATTAGAATTGCAAGACAAAAATTCTGTTGGTAATGTACCTTCCAGTATGGTATATTTTCTCCTGAGAAGACTAATCACTCTCTCGACATGGATCCTTACATCTGCTACGGCACGTGTGCTCTCCACATCCATAGGATCCAACTGATCCTTACCCTTAGTGAGTGCTGGTATCACCAACTTTGCATGCTTCAAATCGACACTTTCAGTGATGGTAATCCCTCGAACAGCCATAATCATATCTCCAGGTTCAAGGAAACCACAATTCTCAGTGAGATATTTATCCGACATTCTGCCACCCCAAGCCTCTGACACATAATTTTATGATATAGTTCCTTTAGGTGTAATCCCAATCAGTATCTTTATGGTGTTATGATGTTTGTAGCTTGAGAAAGTTTGAGCTCTGGCTAACAGGTTGGTTGGTTTTTCGATGAAAATCTCAAAGCAATTAATCACCACTGCAGCCTTTTTTTCCAAAAGAATACATACATGTAAAACATTGTGGCATAGTCTTCCATAAGTGCTCCCTTTTGGGCCAAGAAATCAAAGGTGAGACCTTATTATCCATTACAACTAGCCAAGAAGAAAAAATTCTAGACACAGTGGGCTGCGAAACTTTGAAGCGTAAGCTAGATCTTGTAGAGGAACGTTCAGTCTCAGTTTCATTAGCACCATGACAAACTCTTGAAAGCAGCCTAATGATAGAGTTTTGCGTGCTACGAATGGGGAGACGTGCTCCAAAACCACCATCAAAATTTCGCGAGAAGGCAGGCCTGTATAAAATAGGACTTTATCGTCCAAGTCAAAGAAATCTTGCGTTGGAGCTTCATATCCCCTTTGATGAGACATGTACCCGAATTCATCGGTCTGACGGCTTGCATCGTGGGATGGCGATTCGTAATTCAATTTGATATTTTCATCTCGGTAGAAACATCGCTTCTCACCTTGGTACAGTCGGTAGCCATTAAGTCTTCTAAATTCAGACTAAAGTTGTCGACTTCTGCTTGACCTGCCTGACCCTCTAAAAGTTCTGTCGATAATGCTTCAAATGCTGATGAACTTGGCTCACCAGAATCATTTGAGTTTATTTCACTGATACGTAGGCCACTTGTGTTTAAACATTTTCGCTATCTGCCGCTTCAAGTTCAGCTTGCTCAATCGCTTGTTGTCGTCTTTTCTTTGCCCGTTCAGCTTTTTCTGCCGCTTGCTTGAAGTCTTTCTGTACATATTTTTTCTTCCCAAAATTGAGAGTTGTCACCCAGTCTACATGGAATTGGTCCCAGACAGGAGATGGTTCTCCGCAGACGAAATGCTTGCTACAAACACGCTCACTTTCTAGCACATCCTTGTAGTCAGTGTCACCGCGACTTATCACAGAAATCCATTCGGTTCTTCTTTTTAAAGTAATTTCTTCGTGCTCTGCTCCTTGATTTGTTATCACTTTAGGCACAGGAAAAAATCTTATATCTTTATCCCCTCCACTTTTGCTGGAACAGCCAGAAATCACGCATAAAACCATCGCTTCACTCTCACACAAACCTCTCTTCAGCTATCATTAATTTATTTTGTTTACTCTCGAGGGACACCAACATGGCAATAGTAACGGTTGCCAAGGAAAATAGTCACGTGGGTGAAACCCAAGAATTGTACTGGCAATACGCAGAGCCATACAATTTACTCATCTATTTTGAACTTGTTATAATTTACTCCACAAAACCTTTAGCTTGTCTAGAAGCTCTTGGCATGGCAAATGGCACAATCTCTGATGGGCAAATTAGTGCTTCTTCGCAAATGGATTCCAGTCATGCTGCTAACCAGGCCAGACTTCACTTAAAAGCAAATGCAGGCAAAGCAGGATCATGGTCAGCTCGTAGTAACGATGTAAATCAATGGCTCCAGATTGATTTAGGAAGTCAGCACACCAACGTGATACGTGTGGCAACACAAGGAAGAAATGATTTCCTTCAGTGGGTAACCAAGTACAAACTGCAGTACAGTAACGATGGAGTGACCTTCCAATACTACAGAGAACAAGGAAAAAATGCAGATATGGTGAAGTGCTTATAAACCTAACTTTCCTAAATTTAAATTTTTTTACACTTTTATATGAGAGGCAGAGTGGCAGAGTGGCCGAGAGGATTAGGGCGTTGGTGTTGTAGTCCGGCCTCCACCCTGTCACTAGCAGGATTTGCTTCTCGTTTGTCCCAACTTCAAATCCTCGGTTACGCCAATTGGTCTGTCTCCTGCCATTTGGGATTTCTAACTATGTTACGCTTATTTGAAATATTTGTTTCCTTAGTTAAAGTGGCATGCCCGTATACTAGCTAACTTAGAGCTTGTGTAGCTAAGTGCGTGACCACTATAAATAAGATTTACATTTTTTACATTTTTTACATACCAGTTTTGAAGGGAATGAAATTCACCTTCCAATGGGAAGGAGATTAATTGGAGCATTTTCAGGAGGACCCTTTGATAAAGTAATAAGTCCTGTAGCTTTCGTCATGGTGCTGTTCTCCACTTATTAGACTAAATGAAGGTTACTTGGTTGATGAAAGAATCCAGGGTGTTTGGGTCAATTTTTTACGACATTCCTCATGTTACGATCTTTGTATTTTAGAATTTTACTGGGAACAAAGACCAGGACAGTGTTGTGTACCATGAATTAAACCCACCAATCAGGGCACGGTTTATCCGTTTCCTACCACAAGAATGGGCTGGTCACATATCAATGAGAGTGGAGCTGTATGGCTGTCAAGGTATTGGAGGCTTTTCGCCGTCCTTTGTTAACCTTTTGCAAGACGTGTAGTTAGTGGCTATATAAGTATATATCAAACACGAAAGACCGTGTTTGACCTCATTTCCAAACGCCGAGAAGGGATTGGAAACTACGACGCACAGCGAAGTATTTTTGACAAACTTCGAGGTGTTAGGAAATATGGTAAAAAAATGTCTAGGGTCTTTGATGCATCCCCTCAATCGAAGCTAAAAACTAAAGTAATGTAAGTAATGTAAGTAATGTCGCGAGTGAGGGGACATCACACGTGTACCCCTTTACATTTATTTTGCAGTGGGCTTGGACGTCAGTATACAAAGGCGCCTCTGGCAGCCACTATCAGTCCATTTATGAGCCCACCGACCCTCCCAGCCCATGATGAGTGATGATGTAAATGACAAGATAGACCACAACACCGGGAACAACGTCCCCTACTCTTATCGAATAGTGTGTGGGTTCTTTAACGT
>Ga0126343_10001509_pt1 | contig 11055 bp, 3 predicted proteins | sample Cyp2metagenome_FD_92531 | JGI IMG/M metagenome (GOLD analysis project Ga0126343, IMG submission 92531) | Coral microbial communities from Lord Howe Island, Old Settlement Bay, Australia - Cyphastrea 2 metagenome | ecosystem: Host-associated > Invertebrates > Cnidaria > Coral ... | reverse complement strand
TGTCGACATTTTTTCACTTCACTTTTTCTTTCCACGTACGAAGCTACGTATATCGCCGGATATCTGTTACCTACGGATGACAGATATCGAGAGCATCATGACCATATTTGGATAGTGTTACAATTTGTTGAATAATAATATTGCTTATATGTTGCGGCTCAATATTACCCGCGGTGCAGCTTGGAGTTTCCTTTGTTTCGTATACAATTTAGAATAAGCTAGCGAAATAAATAACGAACAACGCGCAAGCCGGTTCTCATCTCATCGTCATTCTTTTATTAGAAGTTCGTGTACATTGCCGATATAGTAACTTAAACCGTAATAAAGTACAGAATCGGACGAAGGGAAAAATTAACACGATATTGTTGTTATTGTGGTGTTGCTACACTGCTAGCATTATGTTCGTCTGTTACCAGGTAGTGAGAATGAGGCCAGATTCTTTAGAATAGAGGGGACTGGGACTCTTCGGGCCCCGAGAGTAAAGACCGGGGTCTTCCAGCATGTTAAGCAGTTGTTTAGCATTCTAAGCAGTGTTTTTTTGTTTTCTTGTTGTGAGTTTCCTCTGGAAAAACTTATGTTTTCTTACATACCTGCAAATAACCGGCTCGTGCTGCGTAGTGTACTGGGGTATATCCAGTGCCATCTTTGTCAATAATTAAAGCCTTTGCTGCAGGGCTCTGCAGGTGAACAAAGAAAATTAACCACTAATTATTTGGAGGAGCAAGCAGTTATCTTTTTCGGCCACTAAACTGATTGTAATGTAGTGCCAATAAACTACATGTGTAGGGTGAAGCGGTTTTGGGAAGGGGAACAAGAGAAACAGAAGGTGGCATAACCATGACTCAAAAAACATTCAAATACACTCAACCTCTTCAAATAATATGCATAAACAGCAGACAAAGTGTAACTTTTCAGTTATTTTCTTTGCTTTCTTCTTAAAACGTCTTAAACCTGGAAGATTTACAAAAAAAAGACCTCTAGCAACAATTTTGGCGGGAAGAACGGTGGGATCTGTGCGCGCTCAGCGCTGATGGTGAGTTTTCCCGCTGTGGAGGCGAATGTTAACGTTGAATGAAAACAGAGTTTTATTATTATCCAGAATGATCCATCTAGCGTTACAGCTAGTACCCAGAGGGGCCCTGGAAGTAATGGCCGGAATTAATTGTGGAGCTGTACGTTAACAAGTTCTTCTTAAAGAAAAAGGAGCAAAGATTTTTTGCGCTTTACCACAGTTCTACGAAAGCTGATCCTCGCTATGACAAGATTAACAATAGCCTGGCAATAGAGCTGCAACGGGAAATTGCGCTGAAATTTGAATTGTTCACATCCATTGTGTTACGACAGTTATAAGGACATACGAAGCTGACGATATCTAATGACACAAATGAAGAGGAATAGAATAATATTCATCAGAAGGAGAACATCTCTTCAAACGGGTGCTTGTGCCGTCGTAAACCTTGAAGGAGGATTTCATAAACCTCTTCAAGCCACCAGGTAAGTTAATTTTAGACTAAACTAACATCCATTCAGTTGCTTAAAGAAATTCTCAGAAATTGTTAGCAGCCTAATTTTTAGCCCATTTAGTCGCTTGTTTTTGTTTTCTCACAATATATTACGAGTCAGTTGAATTACAACGAATACCTCGAATGTTAATGCCACGGTTCGTGACAAAGGTTTAGAAAGAAGTGCATGCTGGCCAGATACAAAGTTGAAATTTTGAGTGGATGCGTCGGATATCCTCTATTGTTGAAATACAAGGTTTTTTTGAGCACCTAAAAAAGGCCATCTTCATGTAAAATTCAAAAGCTCCAGAAGTCGTGTATTCCTCACGTTTGAATAAGCTCATCGTAAATAAATTCATGTCGTTTTCAATTTCGTACATGGCATACGATTCTACAGGATGCCCATCAAAGTCAAAGTTTTCCTACTAGTGCATATGTAAGGCAGCGTTAAGTTTGATAAATAAATTTTTAAAAATATGATATTGTCACATTTTTCCTACTAATTATTACAAGCAAAAAACGCAGTGACTATCTGTTCGGCAGCCTGGAACGCTCTTAAAAAATGAATAAAGGCTCGATAGTTTCAAATTTTGAAAGATTCTCATCGGAAATCTTTACAAGCCTAAGAGAGCATTCCGGCTAACTTTTTTGTGTGGAATGCTTAGCCTCCCAAATTTTGTGGGTGAGCTGCTAAACCTAGACAGTCTTTGTAATCGCTAGGTATGTCAAATGTATGTTAACAGAAAACTTGAGGCATTGAGGACTGGCATCTTCTCGTAGAGAGAACTTTCCAGTGATTTGGCAAGCTTCCTTTGTATTGAAAACTTTCTGGCATCGAAAAATTTAAATGCTTTCGGCGAACAAGACTTAAACTCAAGAGCTTTAAAAAAATCTGTTCTCGAAGTCTTAAATACGAAATCCTTCTGTTCCAAAAACGTTAAAGTTAATCGTTTGTCTGAGCTTTGATAAAGGAAGTTTTATCAATGAAACATTAGTAGCCTCTGATGAATTATTGCAGTTTCCGGGTTTTAGTTTTGCTCAAACTCTCTCTTGAACTCTTGAAGAACACTCGAAGTAAAGACTGCGGATCGCGCACAAATATAAGCTTACATTTCCGACATTTTGCTTTAGGCCTCAGTCTTCTGTTCAGTTAAGCTCATCAAACTAAATAACGAGCGCAACAGAGATCATTTTCAAAAGTCAATGTTGTGCAGTTCAAGTTCAGCCTTAGTAGTGACGCGCAACTCATCAAATTTAAAACGAAGTGGAAGGGAAAGCGTAACCCACAAACCTGCTATTGAATAAGAGCTGCATCTCAAACAGCTCAAAGCCAGGGTTGTTTGTTTGCTTTCTTCTCCACCCTCGCTTTCAAAAAATTATTCCAGTTTGTTCTTTTCTTTTGCTGAATAGGCCGTAAAGGACAGAGAGCCCAACCATGAATTTCTACTGAACAGATCAGGCGATGCGTCAACGAGCGAGATCGGACAATTTGACAATTTTTTATCGTAAAAACAAATTGATGTCAGATTTCAATGCGTCTGTCGCGTTATTGATCATGAATTTCGTCATAACATTGTCAAAATAATATACGGATTCCCTGGGCTATCGCCTCGTAGATCCACAGCTACTTTGACAATGTTATGACGAAATTCATGACCAATAACAGAAGAGACGCATAAAAAACTGACGTCAATTTGTTAACTCGATAGTTGCACGCTGCACTCTTACCATTTGTTCATTATGCGCACGCGTCTGCACTTACGCTTGTGTTAAGCCCTCTTTCGCTTTGCCCGTCGTGCGTGATGCGAACGAAAACCGCGAGAAAAAAATGGCCGCGTGAAATCCTGGGCGCGAGAGGCATGCCTCTCCCCCAGGATTTCACCCGGCCATTTTTTTGTTAGGGTTTTCTTTCGCGTCACACACAACGGACTAGGCAATAGAGGGATTACTCCTAGTCTAGTTAAGCCATGATCAAACGGACTCGCAAGTAGTCGCAAGTAGCCACAAGTTAATCTTGTGTAGACACTTGCGTTGGGTGGCCAAGACTCGCAATTTTCCTCACAAGTACACAAAAGTCGCAAAAAACTATTTCAAGGCAGACATATCTTGTATTTGATTGGACAAACGATGAAAAACTTGCGCCGACTTCAATCTCGACCAAAGTGAGCGCAAATCATCGCAAGTCAACGCAAGTGCACGCAAGGCCTGATAAAGTAGAAGCAAGTTGAGAACTTGCGTCCACTTGCGATCCCATTTGGCCAGGGCTCTAGGGGGTCTTCATGACCTTTTTGCTTATGCTTGTGCGCGTGCCTATGTCATTGTGAAGACCATTGAAGACCAGACTTAACGCTTTAACACTGAAAGGACCGATTGTTCAATTTCAGGAGTGCTTTTGAAACGGCGCAAAACATGACAAAGAAGAGTTACACCGGCTAATATTGGACGCCTTATACCGGACAAAGTGGATTAGAACTTGGGACCCAAATGAAAACGTCGAGTGCACTTTCAAGAGCCCTGACTTTCTGTCTTTAAAGACCTGAACCCCTAAATAAATTTATTTTTTATCCCGTAGCCCTGAAACTCACAACGTCCTTTGCAATCACGCGTAATTATTGGCGCAACGATCATGTACCTTTATCAAGGCCTCCATAGTGGCTGAATTTCCAATGGCTACGTGGAAGGGTGAGCGCAGCTCCACATCTTTGAGTGTTATGTCGGCACCTCGGTCCATTAACAATTGAACCGTTTCTGTTCCACCCACTGAGGCTGCGAGGTATATTGGGGTTCGTCCTTGAAGGTCACGAGGGTCCACTTTGGCGCCCTAAGAGAAATCCGAAACAAGACAACAAAAAACAATACGTTGTCAAACACATTGAAAGTTGAAGTACCTTTACGACATCATCACTATCATCATCATCATTTTGTTTCACTCGCATTTATGCGAATAGATCACGTTGCATTGCATTGTCTTAAACCTACGACGTTTCTCGCAATTTTAAAATGGAGATTGAAGGTGTAATACTGGCATTTTTAGCAGGTCTTCATTCCTCTCTGGCAGAATTTCAAAGGTACAAACTGTTCGCATGTTTCTCCTTGTTTACATGATATTTCTAATTTACCGTACCCAAATTCGCAATTAGCCAGTCTAGTGTCCTGATATCCTACGATATCAAGTCATTGACTTGATATCCCGCGATATCATGGTCACTTTCAAGTAAAGTAATGTTACCGTACGATAAACTCCAAAGAGGTTTTGCCAATAAACAAACAACTCGTAATTTAAGATTTAGCAGGTGTTATGCGGTCGAAAGAAGACGCAAAAATCTTTCCCACAAAAACTAAACTGGCGTTTGTTGACTCGTATTATTCTCTTTGCGTGCAACTCGGTATAACGCCTGGCAGATTTTATAACCGTAACGCTAAATTTTGGGCTGAAAATTTGGGTACGGTAAATACCTAATCGTACCTTTTTGGTACGCTACGGCGGCATATCAGACTCGTTTGGTCTCGCCATGGGTATTTTGGCTCGACTGCGTCTCGCCAAAATACGAACCATGGCTCGACCAAACTCGCCTGATATGCCGCCGAAGCGTAACAAAAAGGTACGATTAGGTATAAGAAGCAGTCCCAATTTTGCAGTTTTCTTTGACGGCAGCATAAAATTAGGCTATCACGATACATTTCAATTCAGTTACCTGATCTAGTAAAAAGCTGACGACTGTGGAATGATTGTTAAGAGCTGCACGATGCAAGGGAACCATTCCTTGATCATCCAAGATCTCTGCTTTGCAGATGTCACGATCCTCACCAGTAAACAACTGAACAATCTCTAGTGAACCTTGCGCGCATGCCATATGGAACGCTGTGCTGGTGTCAGACTCCTGGAGGAAGAGAATTTGACACATAATTTTTATTAGTGTTAGCCGGTTACAGTTTTCGGAGATTATTATCCCGTAAAACGATAGATACGAGAGAACTATGCATAATTAGCTGCACTGTATACTGTCCTGCGGCTAGTGTAGATGTTGATTAATATTGTGTCGCTTCATCTACTATCAAAAGTGGTCTCTTGTTTGCCTTCAAATTACGCCTTGTTGCCTCGCTCTTAAACTCGAAATTCAAGAGGATATTATCCCTGGAAAGAGGCAACAAGGGCTAATTTGCAAGCAAACAAAACAACACTAAAATTGCGGCTATTTTGGATCGAGGAGGTGTATGACCTTTTCTAGCAACGCGTGCATGATCTTTACAGTAAGCATTGCAGTCAGCATCTCTCTCACAACATATTCCATCAAAGGAGGTGACATCACTCTAGATCGTTTCCAGTTCTTTAATCGTTTTTTACTACTGGGAAGTCCAAACTAAACGTTCACATTACCTTTGTTTCCCGCGTTTTTGATCCCAGTTTCAAGCAGAGACTAACAATCTGGAGAAAGAAGTGTGAACCGAACGTTCAGTTACAGTTGAACTTCAGTTGCATTCAATTCAATCATCACAGACAGCAAAAATTTAATTAGCTCTAATTAAGCCGTCCTCTAAATAAGCGAATAGAGAATGACGAGCTTTTTCACTGGGGCAGTCGTTGTTGGTTCTCTAATCTGCTCCGAGATGTTTTTCTCCGGGTCTTTTCCTCTCCTCAAAAACAAACATTTCTAAATTCCAATTCGAACTGGATTATTGTCAAGCACTTTATCATGAGCCTCTGGCTCGGGTGATTGCGCAAGCACTCCCTGTGTTTGACGTTGAATTCACATTTTTTTTTTTTTTGCAGAGTAACGTCTTTTGTTGAAATGTGAAACTTTTGATGTACTTCTGAAACAGCCAGAGGACTGGGGTAAGTACGAGACTTTCAATTAAGCTTATAGTCTACACCCCAACATGTAACTCTCATTCTCATTAACATATATAGCTGTCAAATTCAGAGGTTATGACTTCTCACCGGCAGACTTCCACTGTCCACGGCCAAATGAAGCAAAGTACTTCCCTCGTCATCAACATTGTATAGGAGATCTTCCAAATTATATTGTTTCTCCTGAACTGAAATCAATAAAGTCGAAACAAACAATCAATAAACATACTGAAAAAACACAGCATTCTTTGCCATTAGCAGAATCGCGTCTGTGCTTGAATCATACTGCAATACATGATAACGAATTGATACTTTATAACATAGCACGTGCGCCAGTCCTATGTAATTCTTACGGAGCCATCATGAACAAAATCTCTGTATACGTACGGCTCAGCGTATATAAAACATGACGCGTGTATTTTAACTTTAGCTGTAAATTTCCCTCGAGTTTCGTGCAAGTTTCTTTTGTTTACGTTACGGCAATGTGGAGCTCTGAACAATCCAAACCCTACTTCGAGCCTTTGACGTTTGCCAAGCTAAGCTGATCGAGTACTTTTGCTACGTTTGTCTACCCTTTCACTGAGTATTTTTTACTTTGTTAGATTTTCGTGATATTATAGTTAATTCGAAGAAGCAAATTTTTCATTGACAATTTTAGTATGTTAGCGTTTTCGTTCAGCCGTTGCCCAACTGACTGTGGCTTGTTAGGATCCTAATGACCTTTGTTTTCCTTCACCGTGCATTGTCAGAGAATTTTTTAGCCAATCACAAGGCGAGGTTGTCGCCCTGTTATAAAAAAAAATTGGTTCATACTTTTAGATGTGCGTACGTATACGAAGAAGCTAGAGTTGCTCTCGGCTATCAGCTCGAACAACTCTTAGGCGCTTCTTTCGTGTTCTCCAAACTGCCCGCGTACATCCATAACTCGATATACTTGTATTTAATTGGCCGTTGGTATACACTATGTGAACTATACCAACGGCTAAAAGGAGTTGAAAGCGTCGAACAATTTAATTGTTTGTTGGTTTGTTGAGTTTGTTGAATTGATGTTTTAATTTTTCCAATGCCAAATGCAGGTTAAACTTCAAATGTTAAAGACTCCCATTGGAAGATCGTCACTAATCATTTTAATTTGTTGCTGCGTTCCCACGCTCCTCTTACTCAATTTGAACACGCGCAATTATTCTTCTTTTGACTTGTAAATGGAAATAAAAGCCGTACTTCACAAGAGCCGAATTGAATGCAAATGAGAAAAACCCTTTGTTCTCCCTCTTTAAGCTTCATTAGCATTCGATTCAGCTCGTGTGAAGTGCGGCGTTTGACCCCTGCCTTATTACTAGTGGTCAGGGACTTAGCTAAACAAGCACTAAGCTTAGCTAGTTTACAGGCATGCCACTGAAATAAAGGAAACGAATACTTCAAATAAACGTAACTTTGTTAAAAATCCCAACTGGTAGGGGAAGCAGACCAGTTGGCTATTTACAAAGCGTGATCGAGGATTTGTACTTGGGGCAACCGAGAAACAAATCCCGCTAGTAGCAGCAGGGTGGAGGCCTTGAACCCGGAACCTCTGAGGCCACGCTCCCTTCCCTGCCTGTCACGCTTGCCACGCTTGCCTGTTTTCCTCGATCAGCAGAGTTGTGATCATGTAGTTGGCTTATATAATTTTAATCCTACATGACATATTGCTGATGTAGTTCAGTTTATACAATGACCATTGCTTAAAAACTGTTTTCTTTTCCATTATATTTTAAATACTAAATTCTAATTGTTGAAGAGGAAAAAACACGATATGGAATTTTATGTCCATTACGGGCCATTCAGTTTCGCTCCATACTAAATGCCAAATTTGAACATATCTCAAAAATTAAATGAACGTGTGTATTACCAACTCCAGCGAAGTACTCAGCCACGGACTGTGCTCCTTTAGCCACTGCTACGCTGAACGGACTCATTTTATCGTCAGCTGCCTGAGCTATGTCGCCTCCGTTATTGACCTACGCAAAAAGAACACTTTTATGAGAATTATACTTGGCATGAATCAGACGTCGATCCTAAAGGTAAAGCCTGCATGCGAGCCAAGTGGCCCATAAGGCTGGCGCTGATCTCTGGTTTAAGAAGCATGAAGCGACTAGGAGTATTTCTACTCCTCCCTGGATGAGATACTAGTCCAAGGCAGGGCTACCCCCCCCCCCTCCCCCCGCGTTAAATTAGTCGGTACCCATTTATACACCTCGGTGAAGAGACGAGCTGTGAGAGTAAAGTGTCTTGACTAAGAGCAAAATGCGCTCGATCAGGAGACAAGCGCAATAACCACGAGGCCACCACGCCTCCACAAGACCTCCTAAAAGAAAAGTTACTTCTTCGTCCTCTAACTTAACGGATGGACAAATATATATAACTGCGTGCTAAGGTTGGGGCGATGCTGATTTGTTGACTCGTTTCAGGCAGATTTCTGACCAGAACGAAACGATTTGAAAACCATAGTCGGTTTATGTAAAAGAAAGTCTGCTTAAAAATTTAAACTGCCCAGTTTCCTGTATTTTCGTTTGAGTTAAGGACTAATGGGTTCCTAACTGAAAATCAAATGAATTGTCTTAAAAGAAGGCTTACGGAAGTAGAAAGTAGCAATACGATATTACAACCGACAGCTAATAGCACTACAGAAACACACTTTTGTCCTAATCAAAATTCCCTACCCCCCGACAGTCTCCGTGATGAAAACAAGTCCCCCCCCCCGCCTAAATAACTAAAAAAATTATCAGATAGAGCAGAGGCGTCAAGCCTCTCCTTACACTTGTCCTCTTCACCCATTCCTGACAGGTTCACAACAAAGTTTTCTTCTTCATCAAAGAAAAACATCTCTGAAATCGCAGTGAACCCAAAGGTTTTTTGTATTAAATTTAATCAATTTTCCCCTGAGTGACTTTTCTTCAAAACGTCAATTTTCCCCGGCCTGGCTCAAACTAAAATCTCCTGACCTTTCCCTGAATTGAAGAATTTGCCTTTTTTTCTGTCCGCTTACTAAATAGTACCAACCCTGAAGAATTCCGCTAATTCCTTACCAATCTCTTGCAAATATCAGCGCTATCCATTTGAGCGGCAATGTGAAGTGGAGAGTATGCACCGAATCCTTTGGCATTGACATCGCTCTTACTGTCATTCAACAACAGCTGGAAACAACGTAACAAGAATAGAACATTACTCTTCTAATTAACATGAATAATTTTATGATAATTTCTAGAGAATCATAGGGAAAGCACATTTAATACGTAAAGATCAGCACAATCTACTCTACTAGACTTTCAGCAGGCCGCCTCGCGACCTTCACAAAACTCATGAGGTAGACTTCTGGCAAGTCCATTTACACTCCATGCTCTCAAAATGGTGAAACTGTTTGGTTCCATTCTTGTTGAGCACTTGGTCTCTGCCGAAGCTTATATCGGATCCTCCAGATACTATAACTTCCTACCCTCTCTTTCACTTTGGAGTTCATCCAGGAGAGCTTAGCTTCTTTTTAAAAGTCTGCTGCCAACCTACTAGTAGCCCAACAGGCCAGCGCTTATCTTCAGTTTCAGTCAGCATGCATTGTAGCATGAAGCGACAAGGAGCACTGTTTGTTCTCGTATTTGGATGAGAACATCAAGTCCATTGCAGATTTACCCCCAGAATTAAGATTCGCAAGTACTCATTTATACACATGGATGGAGAGAGACAAACCAAGAGTAAAATGCCTGTCCCAAGGGCACGACAAAAAGACCTGGTACAAAACTGGCGAATTTGACTGCTTAATCCGGTGTTTCGGAAACTAAACCACCACCGCGCCGCGCCTTACACACCCTCTTTTCAATAAGAATCTGGGCCGGGTTGTTCAAAGCCCGATTAAGCTAACCCAGGATTAGCGAGAATTTTGATTTGAGTTTGGTAACTCTTCGGTGAGAACTTGTGTTTATATTCTTTACCCCGGCTTCAGTTTTGAGCTTGTCTAAGCTAGCTCAAACTACACAAAACGTAAGGAGTAGAAAATATTTTTATGAAGTGAAATTAATACTTTGGTTAACGTGTAATCCTGGGTTAGCGTTAACCGGTTTTCAAACCACCCGACTCTACAGTCTTACCACTACAATCGTCTCACTGTCTACTCTCACTGCAGCGTGTAAGGGCGTGTCTCCTCGCTCATCAAGGCACTTGACATCCGCTTCCGACTTAAGCAGCAATTCCACAATACTGACGTGTTTTCCAAGGATTGCATTGTGCAGCGGTGTCTTGCCAAATGAATCCGGAGAGTTTACATCTGGTGACGAAAGAGAAGTGAAACATATCTACAGAATTTGGTCTAGCCTGGAACGTTTTTGTTTTTAATTTCAGTGTACACTACGTTACTCACAGTAACTTGGTTACAATACTTGAAACACATTGCCAGTAACTACTTTGACAAATGCAAGTCCTTTGCTATCACAGTTATGGATCAGGCCTGTTCACAGAGGGTGCTTTCTATTATGCCAAACCGACCGGTCAGAGATCAGTGGGAATTTCCGAGCAAAATGGAACGACATTTTCCGATTAAACCGGGCCAACCCGAATAGGAATGGCTCTTGCCACTGTTTGTTTCTCTTCCGAATTCCCTAATAAGGGCAAAGAACCGGTTTGTCAAAAATGGAACGACAAATTTCGGTCGGAATATTCCGACCGAAATAAGTGGAC
>Ga0126343_10001508_pt1 | contig 11055 bp, 12 predicted proteins | sample Cyp2metagenome_FD_92531 | JGI IMG/M metagenome (GOLD analysis project Ga0126343, IMG submission 92531) | Coral microbial communities from Lord Howe Island, Old Settlement Bay, Australia - Cyphastrea 2 metagenome | ecosystem: Host-associated > Invertebrates > Cnidaria > Coral ... | reverse complement strand
TAGATACAGCCGAATGGTCGCTTTCAGGTGCTAGCAAAATCTCACACTTTTTTGTTAGATTGCATAGATTATCTGAAATGAGAAAAAAGTCTAATCGACACTGTATTTTAAGTGATTTATTTCTCCAAGTGAAGCGAGAGAGGTCGGGGTTTAAAGCTCGTCAAATATCACGCAGACTATGTGATTCACAGAGATTTTCAATATTTTTTTTTATAACGGAAGCTTTTCGTGTAACTGGTGTATCACACGATTTATCTTTCGGGGAAAGCGCACAGTTTAAGTCACCCCCAATCATAATTTTTCCTGAGAGAATTCTTGTAACAAGTGGTTTAATTTAGAAAAGAAAACTACTTGCTCATTGGCATCGTTCGGGGCATAGATGTTAACTAAAAAAATAGCTTGTTCATCAAGTGAAATCTTTTTTACTATGAACCTGACTTTTTTATCAGTAAGATTTTTTTCATTTTTACAATCTAACGCGGGGTTAATCAGTAGGATGACGCCTTTACTGTGATTTGTGCCATGACTAAAAGCCACTCTGCCACCTCATTGATTTTGCCATTTGGATGTGCATAAATTGTACTATAACATTCCTGTAGAAATATAAAATGTTGTTTTTAATTGTGGGGCCATCGAAGAATTAACCGGCATTTGAAAGTTTTGTTAAGCCTCTTACATTTAATGACAGGCATTTAAAATTTAGATCATTAATTGCATTCATTTTTCGTGATATATGTTAGAAACGAGATATAATATACGCAGCTGGCTAAAGATGAAGTATGCTCACCAATTCTCTGCGAGATATTCACTATGCGAGAATAAGAGATTTACCAGAGCGAGTAGTTGCAGTAATTTGCCGTTTCGAAAGGCAGACAAACAGATTCTGCAGGAATCGTTAAACTTATAAATCAAACATGCGGGAATAAACTGAGCATCAATTAAAGCCGAAAGGTAAAGTAGATAATTTGTAAGAAGACTAATTAACAAAACACGATAAAATATATTAACGAACACATACGCACATATGCAGCATAACAAAACACAAATAAAATATCCGCAGGCAAGGAAACGCGTAGCGATTTGTAAAGGGGGAGGCCAAGCATTTCACAAATGCACTAAGAAAACAGCAACAGCGATTTTTACCTAAGACGCAAATCAGGGGTAATACAAATGTGCTAAAAAACAAAAACATAAATACACTTATCCTACTGCAGATGCTGTCGGTGGTGGTCTAAATTCTTCTTGAATGTTGTGGGCATAAAATGTATTATCCCCGATGATCAGTTTTCTGTCCACAACCTTTGTGTCACCTCCTTTTTTCTGGCCAAAAACATCGCTTTTATTAGGACTTTCCGTTCCAATAACGACACTCACTGTTTACAAACAAGTCTTTGGATACTTAAATTTTGCCAACCACAGAACAAAAGAATCCTTTGTTTCGACAGCCAATAAACCTCTGGTTGGCACTTTGATGACAATAAGTGACGTAACGGCGAGTATCGCTATTGTATGGCTTGGGCATAATCTTGAGTAATGTATGCATGTTTAAACCTCCGTGATTTATTTACCCGATTTTTAATCCTGTAAACTTTGTCCCTGTCCTCTCTGCATAGAAAACGAGCTATTATCGATCTGGGCTTTGCGTCATCTGCTTCTCGTGGCTTTCTAATTCGGTGAACAGCATGAAATAGTATATTCTCAGAATCTATACTCAACTCATTCTCAATGATGTCATAAATAACATCATAAAATTTCTCGTCTTTTCTCTCTGGAATGTTCATAAAACGCAAATTTTCTCTTCGTGAATAGCTTTCTAAAGCAATTATCTTCTCCTTTTCCTTCTCCAGACTTGCTTGCAAGGCCTGAATCTCTGTTTGTTGGTTTTGAATAACTGTACTTTCACTATTTCTTTTAAGCAAATTTATTTCCTCTTGGTGCGAATCCAGTGTTTGTTGACTTGTTCTCTTGAAGTCGCTTTGAGTTTAAATTTCTTCTTGTAAATCATTAATATTATCCCACGCAGACTGAAGGGACTATTCTACACTTTTCAGATTGGTTTTAATAGCCTCAACCTCCTCGTTAACCGCAGAACTAAGGCGAGATATCTCGACTGTCACGCCTCCAAAGTGATATTCGATTCTGTCATCCGTATTGGCAAGCTATTCAAGAATATGCCGATGCGATACGTTCTCCTCATTGAATTCCATTTCGTCGCTGCTGAGGCGGGCACAATTTCTTTTTGGCGATGGTTGAGACTGTGAGGAAGAACTTGATGTTCTGGGTGACTTAGCGCTTCGTTTAGATATTAAAACTGGCTTTCCCGGCGTTTGCTTCACGAAGTAAAAAGCACGCATCCATCCTCCACTACGTCGCTGACCGTCCTGACCGTCCCAAGCACTCACTCTAAGTAGTTTGGTGAGGAGTGATTTCTTTCGCTGATGTCAAAGGGGAAAACTGGCTTGTCAAGGGATACTCTACTGCTCTCTCTCGGTATTCCAGCCAGTGTTGTGGTCTCTTACATAACATGTAGGCCAAGGGAATACCTGGTATTCTGTTCAGACATCTTGCTGTCAACTTGTGTTCACCATGAGGGCCATTTTGATGGATGTTCAGATAACCACGATGGGTTATGCCACCACAAGTTATTGTGGATAAGTTCATCTGCTGGCACACCTCTGATAGCCTGATCAGCTGGATTTTGAGAAGTGGACACAGTCGAACTTTATGTCCCTGTGTGAGGTAATCTCTCTAAGCCGGCTCTGAACAAACACGGGTAATGGCTTGCACGTTGTTATCCAATGAAGAACACACTGTGTGTCGGTCCACAGAAATCTATTTATTACAGACAACTGCAGTTGTTGGGTTACATGGTTCTAGTTCCAATAAGAACACCAGCAGCTTAAACCTCGGAATGCTGAGTTGTTTGGCTGGTGCGACGCATGCTTTGGAAAATACCAGGTTGACTGTCGCTTTTCTATTTACTGAAGAATAGAGGTATACTGCAGTTGAATAGGCTTTGGCAGAGGCATCGATAAGGCAGAACAGCTTGGGTTCTTCTCTTTCTCTATATTGGGGAAAGGGCTGAGAGGACAGTGGAGTTAGACTCTCATATATCTTGTTCCATTCTTGCTGATGTGACTGACTGAATGTCTCATCCCAATCTTTTTCTTGTTTCCACCGTTCCTGAATGAACAGCTTTGCATTCAGTGTGGCTGGGGAAAAGAGACCCAATGGGTCATACATTCTGCTGACAGACTGCAATGCGTCTCTTTTGGTGGTCACTTCGGAGGAGATATTGTGAGATCCATTGATAAAAATGGTATCTGCGGTCAAGTTCCAAGAGGTTCCTGAGACTTTCGTGGTTTCTGCACCACCTCGATCATATTCTGGAATATTCTGGAGAAATTCAGTGGAGTTTGAAGCCCACTCACGAAGATTTATAAATGCAGATTGGAAGAGGGTTTTGGCTTCTTTTGTACAGCTCAGCTGCTTGTCTTGATGTCTCAACGCCTGTAATCATGTTGTCTACACATATGTTATCCGCTATCTGTTGAGCGATGGGAGAAGCAGCCTTGGTTAGATGATGCTTGATAGTTGCGGCCAACGGAAATTTACTGGATAGCATACCGAATGGGACTCTGGTGAATCTCAGTTCTTAAGGGTAGGCTTGGAACGATCTTTTAACGAGAGGAACCTTGTTACACTTCTATCGTCAGGTTGCACATGCACTTAAATGAACGCTTTCTCTACATCTGCAGCTAGCGTTACTTTGTGAAGCCTGAACCTCAAGAGAAGCCCACATAGATCCTCCAATATGACAGGGCCACGTTGAGGGCTTTCGTTTAGGCTTTAAATTTTCTTTCTGGTCTTTGCAGAGGCGTCAAACACTATTGTAAGTTTTTTTGTTGTCTTCTCTGGTGTCAGTACCTCGTGATGCGGAATGTAGTGATTTTATGGTTTTAGTACAATCTTCATCTGGGACAACCTCCCCCATTCCCTTCTGCTCTTGGTCCTGGATTACAGCATTATATTTCTGGAGATGTTTGTCATTTCGTGACAGTCTATTGATTTGGGATCTCAACCTTCCCATTGCCAGTTCATTGTTGTTTAGTAATAATGGAGACTCTTCTTTCCAAGGCAAGGTTACCTTGTACCGTCCATCTTCAAAGTGGATAGTTTCATAGCATTTTTGCAGAGCTTTCTCATCTTCATTTTCTTGTACAGGTTCTCTGATGCCCAGGGTCTCAAGCTTTAGAAACCCTTCAAGTTGTGTCTTTTGTTCAGCTAATGGCTGCTTGTCATCTGACTGAGAACTGAGATGTACACTGATAGGACTGGACGTGTAGGTCAGCATTGAGATGGAGCTGTCTGGTTTGTCATCCTAACACTTCACTCTACCTGTTAGGATCCATCCAAACTTGAATTCCATTAGGTTTAATCCTGGACTAACCGCTGTCGTTGCAATGTCACCAGAGAAAATATCACAGTAATAATCATTTTCTAGCAACAGTTCTATGTTGGCAGTCTTTTTCGTTGAGGGTATGGAATCGGCAAGGGGAATGTCCTTCAGTAAGTGAGTGACTTTCTCTGGGTTGATGTAGGCTCGTTACAGGTTATCGGTTATCTTGGGTACAACATTGACTCTAAAATGCAGGGATGATCGCTCCTTTGTTAACAACCGGAGTTCTTTGACAGGAGTGTGAAGCTCTCTGGGTTTTGATGCACTGAATGTGTACACTGTTAGTTTTTCTAATCCTGTTATTGGCAACTGGAGTTTCTCTGCTAGCTTATTAGTGATGTAGGTCCTTTGGTTGCCTTTGTCTAGAGGCAATCTGGTGATCACACTTGACTTTTGCAAATTTTCTACTTCGACGGTGGCAGTTTGCATCAGTACTTGTTCGTCAGAGAACAGCAAGGTATGTTCTGTAGCAACAGTAGCAGATAAGGGTTCCGTAACAGAATGTGCCCTTTCTGAGCACTTCTTAACCGGAAACTTCGTAATGCAGAGACTTCTGTGGTGACGATTTCTTTGTTTGCAATAAACAAAGCTAGGAAAGAAAAGATCAACGGACACTCTTTTAATTGTCTCAAGCAAGGTCACCAACAGAACAATTGTACAGTGAAGAAGGCTTGGAGGCAGCGTGGCCGAGTGGTTAGGGCGCCGGACTTGAAGTCCGGAGGTAGTGGGTTCAAGTCCCGCTCTGACCACTTAGCTGGAGTTGTTTCTCGTTAGACACTGGTTCAACTCCTCGGTCATGCTTGTAGATAGCCAACTGGTCTGCCTCCCGCCGGTTGGGATTTTTAACCATGTTATGTTCATTTAAAATATTTATTTCCTTCAGTTTGAGTGGCATGTCTGTGAACTAGCTTGCTGTAGATAGCTGCATGACCACTATAAACATACATTTGCCATTTTTTGACATTTGACACACGCCTTCTTCACTGTACAATTTTTCTGTTGGTAAACTTGCTTGACACAATCAAAGAGTGTCCCTTGATCTTTTCTTTCCTAGCTGTCACAGTGAGGAACGCTTGACACTCATCGCTCCAGTGTTGTCCACTAAAATAAATGCAAATCATTTTCTTTCCTCCTGTACGATCCTGTGGGGGTTTGGGTTCAGACAGTAATGCAACACTAGTAGTATTAGAATCAAACTGGGTGACCTGTGATGTAGACCACATGTTTCCAACGGGGCCCTTGTAATCAACTTTGCAAGAAGTTTGCCTATCTGCATTTTCTCTGTTACTAATGTACCTATGCAACAAATATCTGAGTAGCTGCACTGTACATTCCTCCCCATGACTATTTGGTCAGCCAGGTGAATGACAACATTTTTGAGTAACTTAGCCATTATCAGGGACACTAGTATTTTACACTCAATATTCTCCCAAGAGCTCCTAATGATCTAAGGTGTTTTTCAATAAGATCATAGTTCTTACGCAGGGCTGATATTTGACTTAAGGAGACAGGTAAATCCATAAGACTAGTATAATGAGCATTAATGATGACCTCAGTTTGTCCATAACGTTCCTTCAACAATTTTATGGACTGTTCGTAATTTGCATTAGTCAGGTGTATACCTGAGATAACGTCTGTAGCATCACTCTCTAGCTGAGCTCTGAGTTAATTCATTTTCTCTACCGGACTGAGAGAGAGATTAGAGTGTATGGCTCAGTTAAAGGAATCCCAGAATTCCTGCCAATTTAGGAGCTCTTCACTAAACTTCTTGAAATCAAGCTTAGGTAATTTCACAACGTTAGGTTTCGTACCTGGTTTAGTTTCAACTTCTAATTTCTTCCTCAGTTTCTCTTTCCCCAGGGTAAGTCGTTCTGCCTCAATTTGCAATTTTCGGTGTTCAATTTCGGCTTTCTGTTGTTCAATCTCCAACATCTTCTCCTCGAGCTCAATGTTCACCTCACTTGCTCCTCGTTGTAATTTGAAATCCATTCGATCTTTTATCATGGCCATTTTTGAACTCAATCCTCCCACGAATTCTTCTGCTTTCAAAACTAGGTTAACATATGCTTTATAATCTTTCATGACCTTATCGTGTCCTGGTTTACCAGCGAGTTTTGCAGCAGCTTTAAGTTGCACGCGCAGGCTTTGATAACATTTAAATGCTGCTGTAGGCGGTCTTGCTTGTCACGGGTTTCGTTCAAAAGTTGCTCTAAATCACCATCTATGGGACGTTCCTTCATCTCTTTCGCTGCTTCAAAGTTGATAGTAACATACCTTTTTCTTGGGCCAATTAGTCTTCTTATGTCGCCCACATCTGTCACTCTGTCGGCGGTTTCGGTCAGGAGGATGGTTTAATCCACGACTGCTGTTGTTGATTTCGTCGAGCAAGGGTGTTAGTGATTTTTGTCTTTTTCTTTGTTGAAGGTTTTTTTTCGGCTTAAAATTCGCTTTTCTCCGCGGAAGATTAAAGTCGACGTTTAGGCAATGGATTTAGTCGCTCTGCTACCAACTCGCGAACGCAAAGTTCTTTATTGTCAAGCACGACTGGTTTTATACATGGAGGAAAGATTCTCCTTGTTTCGAGCACATGGTCTGAAGGAGTTGTGGCTAAACTTTTGTTCTCGTTGAATGGTTGCTAAGCCCTTAGTGATATACACTCACTCGATCACGTGACCACTATTCACAGTCCCGGATGTCCACAGGACACCACACGTACCTCCTTCCCTCGTCTGCTATGACTTACCAAATGTGTGTGTCAAATAGTAACCACAATTCAGTTAAACTTGCAACAAGTCCACTGCGAAAATTTTTAAAACGAGCGACTTTCAAGACCACGAAAGCGAGGGACGAAGTGCCGAGTCAACTTGTTCGGCCTGCGCAACAGTGAACTTAATTTTCCATATTGTTGGCGCCAGAAAAACTGGGTGTGACCTAAATATTTGACAGCCTACTCCGCACAGAAAAATTGCATCACAATATATACCTTTACCTCTATCTAACACACCCCCACGACGAATTTTTCGCATTTCCATTTTGAACTGTATACTGTCGCTGCATATTTAACTTAAGCAAGTTTTTAGAGCCATTGGCGTACTGAGCAGATCTAAACATTCGCAAATTTTGCTTGTAAAATAAAAATTCTTTTTTTTTTCCCAGGCATCGTCGCCGGAGTCGTCGTCGTCGCTGCTTAAGCTCTCTATTTAGTATGCATGGAGGGTGGAAAATGATTTTTGCGTGACTATTAATGTTTCGAAAATTGGCAGGATGACGCATGTTTGAGACCAAATTAGCCGCTTGACCCGGGACAGGACATCACAACGTGATGCGTGATTTTTATTTATAGGAGTCGCCGAGCAGCGTCGGAGTTTTCGCTTCCATGAGAAATTCTCATAGAACCTTCGCAACTCGCCGCCGAAAAACAAATGCCCATAGGCGATTTCCCATGGATAAATTATTGCATTCTATCTTAACTTCACAAGCTGCAAACATACGCATCGATGTTATATCGGCATTATTTAAATTTTGAAACAATTGCGAGCCTTTTGAAAGCATACTTGATCTACAAATGCTGCGCTGATAAAACATGATCCCCAGAGTCTTCAATCTTGCTCCCTGAGTCTTCGTTCCCCTTGACCAGCGGTCAAAAAAGGACTCTGAGAGACTCTGAGGGCAACCATTTTGAAATAACAAGGAAATAACCGAGTTCAGCCCATCCGGTTTAAATGCGCATGTCTGCCCATCCGATTTATATGTGCATGTCTGAAATGGTTGCCAGAGTCTTTGGTTTTCCGACCGCTGCTAAAGGGAAACAAAGACTCTGGGAACAAGAAAATTTTATTAATTATACACTATTATACATTTGTATTAATTATACATTTCATTAATTATGCATTGTCAGATTAAGTAGCCTGCCTAGAATAGCCTTGCTAACTGCAGGCTGAAAAGGCCTTTTCAATATTATGGAAATAAAGTTATTCGTGTCGTTGTTGTTTGTTGTTAACTAGATTGTGGAGTTCCGCATTATTGCGGCGGCAAGCAGTTTGTTTGTCGTTCGTCACTTTTTAAGGGAAAAAAACAGACAAAAAAGTCAGTAATATTTTCGCATTTTAGCGACTAAAAGTTCTCGTCCAATATAGACGATGTTTTGAAGTCTGTACGCTTTGACTCAATTTGGTTTTGTACAAAAATTGAAATTAACTCATTTTTTATTGGTTTTATCTGTGTCCCCAGTGCTCACAAATTTTCACTAACCAAAATGGCTGGTGAAACGCAAAAACTACAGGCCAAAACGACATTTTTACTAATCTGTGGCCAGTTGGCTATCGTTAGTGTCAAGCCCTGGGCATGAATTATGCATGATTGGTTCCCCGACCCCCAGCCTTACCCTCTCTTTGCAACTCTTTGCATGGGGTTAGTTTCAAAATATCTTCTTTTCTCACCTCCTTTTATTACGAAACGCCTTACATCAGTTCCATACTTGCTGATGGCTACACAGGTGTAGTTACCTTCCTGGTATAATTTACTGCTCGCAATGCTTGTTGTGTTCATTACCACTGTAAAGTTCCGTATCACTGCCATGTATATGGGAGGGGTTCCAGTGGCTGAACATGGCACTTGGCTTCCTGGCTGTACGCTCGCCGCAGCATCTGAAACAATCTTGGGTGGCACTAGTGAAGTAATGTTTCAATTTAGTTAGCACTGTAATCTGTGTTATTTAGGATTGATAATTAATAGTGTGGGTTATACGTAGAACACGTAAGACTGACTGACTGACCATTAAGTCTAGGTCATCGCTTTTTGGTGTACAAATAAATTACACTTGATTATTTGGGTTGATCGAAACTGAGTTTTATCCCATTTCTAACACAGAAGCAACAACAGCAAGGAAACAACATAACTATACTTTTCTTGGAAAAGCGAGTTCTTACTCGTTTGGCGATACGGTGTACGAAACGCAAGATTTTGTTCTTGTTTGGACATTCACTCTATTTGGTCCTGGGAAAGAAGGCGAGGGCGGGGGGAGGGGAGGGTGGGGTGGCTTAAGATCCCTGGGCTGAATTTAAAACTTTCCTTACGTTTTGACTTTTCCAGAATCTATCAGTAAATAATTGGGTGTGTCAATTGTTTGATTACTTGCCTTGACATTTCTAGGGCAACCATGTCTGTAAATGGTGTATAACAGAAATTAAGGCTACTGTATACCGAGAGTTTTTTTACCGCATTCAACTGATGCAGCGCGCCTGGTTTAAACTGCAGATACCCAATCTCACATATCAGACTATAGCTTTTAAAGCTGTCTCACTTATAGCAAGAGTTTTAAAAGAAATGACCTCTAAGTGTGAGAATCCGAATCACCGTTTGAACGCTACAAGTCAAAGCGCATTTTGTTTTTCGCTTAGTTAGCGCCCAGTTAAAAAAACTTTGGACTACGATTTGCTATAATCAATTTCAGTTAGAAGCTAAAAGACATTTTTCAAATAGAATTAATAAAAATTGGCAGTGATCGAAGAAAAATCGGCGCGGCTCTAACACAAAAAAATATGTATTTGGAAATGAAACAATCGCAGACAACACTTTCTTTTTTATATGTAAAAGTAGCTACTGTCCAAGTTTGAGGACAAACAAACAAATTCCCACTGACCTGCAGGTTTCAAAAGGGGCACCAAAAGTTATTCGAATGCTCAAGTTTAGAGGTCGTGAAAATTTCTACAGTGCATTTTATTGCACAGGTCTTGGTATAGTTTGAAAGTAACCCAGCTCTATAAGATTTAGTATGATATGGGGGTTTAGGTATCTACAATTTTATCCCGAGGTGCTACAATGCTTGGACGCGACACACCAGTGAATGTGCTCTAAAGGTACATACATTTTTGGCTTATTGAGATCTAGCATGCTATAAAGACTTTATTCCAAAATTATCCTTGTAATGACATTTCTTAAAGAGTTTTGAACTGCAAGATGGTGGTACACCGATTTAATTTCACTATCAGTATACCAAAACAGAATGGGAAGTTCGCGGCTACCGTAAATCCACAAATTAGCCCCCACCACCCCCTCTCGAATAAGCACCCTTCTATTGGCAAAATTTAAAATAAGCGCCGTAACCCCCTCATGTAAGCTGCAGCCCCTCCCCTTCCCCCATTTTGTGGACTAGTACTGAGCCAACAAAGTATGTATGCTTTCGTCAAGTAATATTAGATTTGGACATTGTTTCAGTTTGCGAACACGTGAAGTACTAACGGTGCCGCAATTGAAGCGTTAGTATTAGCTTCTTATTTTGATAAACTTCTTATGTTGTTGTTCACGCGCACATGATGTATTTAAAAAGATGATTATGTCACGCCACTATTTGCCAAAAATTAAATAAGCATCCCATAGGTTAAGCGCCTAATCTAAAATTCAGGAAAAGATGGGATGCAATCCCATCAAAACTCTTTTTTAGGATAACTGCTGAAAATCACGCACGGTCATTGGCTAACCGCCGCCTGGTTAGCTCAGTTGGTAGGGCGTCAGTCTGCTGTGCGGGAGGTCGAGGGTTCGAGCCCTAGACCGGACCAACACTCAGGGTCTTAAAATAACTGAGGAGAATGTGCTGC
>Ga0126343_10001507_pt1 | contig 11059 bp, 6 predicted proteins | sample Cyp2metagenome_FD_92531 | JGI IMG/M metagenome (GOLD analysis project Ga0126343, IMG submission 92531) | Coral microbial communities from Lord Howe Island, Old Settlement Bay, Australia - Cyphastrea 2 metagenome | ecosystem: Host-associated > Invertebrates > Cnidaria > Coral ... | reverse complement strand
GAGTAAATTTAAGCGACAGTCATAGTTTATATGGCGTTGTTGTCTGTCATAGTCAAACACAAGCGATTCAGCTCATGAATATGCAATACTGATCGGCCTAATATCTACTTAGAACACTGTTTGCAGGATTCGCTGTCGGTTTCCAAAATTTGAATCCCTAGTATAAGCTGTGATTCCCATATTGGAACTAGTGTTAAAACCTTGGTGATGCATGAACGAAAGCGATTCCCTTTTCCTGTCAATGCTTTGGTGCATCGTATCGTGTGGCTAATGTAATTAGGAGGTACACGGCTTCGTCCGTACCATGGAGCAAAGCTGTTCAGTACTATATCGATTCTCGATGGAGTTGCCGAGATGGCCTTCTCGTATGTGCACTGTTTGTAATGGTTTGATAAAAAGGCTTATAAGGGAAGGGTAGTATCACCTTCGGGAGAAATTGAGAAAATTTGCCATTTTCAGTGTATTTCAATCCATATAGCTAAATAAGAAACCAGTGTAATCCGCGTGTATATTTGAACTCCCCAAAAACTGTTACATTCCTTTTTCGCTTGGACGCAATGCTAAATGTTATCGAGTGGAACGTATAACGACAAATCGAGATAAATTGAACCAGTGAATGTTGAGGTTAAAATCGACATAAGAATTGATTCCAAATTGCCCCTGGGAATAATTTCACAAGAACACTTCTGTTTTACAACTTTCAATTTTTGGTCTTGTGTCTGAGGCAGGACAAACGCCTCTCTGCCCATGACTACCCCTGTTCATATTGTGGGAAGTGTACTTAGGGTAAACGCATTTGCCAACACATTTAAGAGTGTTAACTATCCCGGGGGAGGATGACCTGAACCATTAGCTTAAAGTCTAATCGAGTGTCTCTCTCGTGAGAATGTTTTCGCTCAGTTTAGCAGATGCACGCGTTTAGAAATTTCCCGTCTTGAGGTGGAAAAGGGTATCATTTTTACCCATCATTAAAAAATATTATAAGCAGTTAAGACTACGTAATGAGTGTTTTCTCTTTGCAATGGAATATATGCACAAAACCAGTATTGTTTTATTTGTGGCAGGGCGAGGTTGCACCGCGGGCGTAGCAGAGCAGAGATTTACTCCCCCGGTGTTAACTTTTCAACAACAGCTTTTCTGTCTTAACTTGTTAAGTAGTACATGGATATTCTTCGCGTATTAATCTAGCTAAATTCGGCTCTGATCCACAACATTGATTAATTATGACTTACCTGCTAGTCGTTCAGCTAGAGTCAAAGCCTTACTGGCGTTGCAAGAAGATTGGTCCGCTTTTTTAACTCTCCTGGATAAATTGCCCTTCAAGATGTTTGCCACCGAAAATGGAAGTTTGTCCACCGATTCCCCCATTAAGACTGTTGGCCGCTGTAGGGAGTAGGACTTGCACACGAAAACAGTCTCTTGGCTTATTGTTGTGCTAGCTGTTGTAGCTTTTCTACAGATGGCTCTTCTTTTCTCTCACTATAAGGGTGGCATGAAGTTCGCAATGAAGTTTGGTCGCGTTTCAACACATGCTAAATCAGTTATCCTTGTTGAGAGTACACCGAGAATGCCATCCCCTAATTTGTCTATACTTCTGGTATGACCTCAATGCGATGGCGATGGTATCGATTGCAACATATATACAGAGCTCAGCTTCAATCGAGTTTGACAAGAATTATTCCGTTAGGCTGAATAGGGACCCTCCGTTCCAACTCAAAATCCGCAGAAATATTTTCGTTCCTAGAAGAATTCTAAGTGCCTCGTGGATCCTCTTTCCGACATGTTGTCAGCTAAGCATGCACGTACGGTTATTTACATATGAGGATCCCTCGTACAGTGGATGTTTATTAAAATCTTATATACGCTGAGAGCTTAGATGTTATCCAAGACTCTGGAAGATAATTTATTTGTACAGTTGGGTCAAATACTTATAATTTTTAAAGAGGTCCTGGAGCGCGAGCCGAAAACTGATTGCTCCAACTAATTTTCAGTTGTTATCTCGGCAGCCTCCTCTATCTGTTGTTTTATAAAGTTTATCGCGCTGTGCGAGTTGTGTGCCCTAGCGGCACTGTAAATGAATCCATTTTGAAATTAGATTCATTTAAAAAGCAATTTATCATTTTCTGTCAAGACTGTAGTGACATTTGTAACATTAGTATTAAAAGATTGTTGATAGGTAGCTCATGGATCACTGAAAACTGATCCATGCTCTCCTAAGTCCTTAAAGAATAGAGGCCTAAGATCGCACCGTTGTGTACAATTCATTTTCCGTCGCGACGCTGACTCTCTGTAGCAAAGCTGATACTCTTTCTACATAAAAGATCAACTAGAAGGTGTGCCACAAGCACCTACAAGTGCGGATAACGAAAAAAATTATCTCAATTGTACCCCAGTTGTAGTTAACGAGAAGGCAGAATGTAATTGTGTAGAATGCAAAAGTGAGCTGAATGACCTAGGTTTAACAAATTTCGGTATGCCCATTCCTTGATCCCTACAAATCTCGGATGCAAAAATGTTTCTGAGTAAGCAAGTTCCCCTTACTCTCTTACTAGAGTGTGTTACAATATGTTCAAAAACGGATTGCTGCAACTAACAGGGTAAGGAAAATGGTTTCTAAAGTAGAAACAGAACTGAGCCAACACAGGAAAGTTGCACTGAAGGCAGTGTATATACCAGGAGTTTTAACGAATAGCTACAACGGCGATAAAATCCCACTCTCCCAGAAAATAATCCCCCAAATCTCTGACGCAGAAATCCTTCCGATCAGCTGCTCTTTACTTTCGGTACTGACGTTATTGTTTACAATTTACCTCGTTACTAGGTAAATTGTGTTACTCTAAATAATTGCAAAACCCTCGAATCCTAGTGCATGGTGAAAGGTTTAGTTCTTTGGGTGTAAAAGGGAGACCACACATTCGTTGTCTCATTTCGAGACTTTAAACCAACGTGACACAAAAAGTATCTCATGCATTGTTCTCTAATTCTCGGTTAGGGATAATTAATCGAGCTATGATCTGTCAATATACAATTAGTATTTTTGTAGCTCAATCAGAAACTGAATCGCTTAAATTGAAGAGGCAATTACTGTAAACAAAAATTCCTTTATTGAACAATTCAAATTTTGCAACAGAATAGTGTTCACGTTTGAGAAGAGTCTGAACTTAAGGGAATAAATGACAGTCATATATCCGTTTGAAAAAAGCCAACAAAAAGAAACTGCAGCTTTTTATGATAGAGGTGAGTCGCGACGGCGGCCCCATCATAGAGCGTTTTATTGGATTTAGCGAACAACTAAGCCAGAGAAGACCTGCGTTCTTGTTAAGCTCTGCTCTACTTTGAAATGTCTATAATGAGGTTAGCCTAATTATGGAGGTGTCTGGACGTTTCGGAGAGGCGACAGAGATAGAGTTACGAGATGTTTTGAAATTAATAACCTAGGATGTGAGAATATGTTAGATTTTCCTCGCTCTCATATAACCAGAAAAAAAAAAAACAAAAAAAAATCACAGACGGCCGAAAAACTCGACAAAAGGAATCTTTACTTCACAAGTGCGATTTAAGTATGCAAGGTTTTATCGACTTATAGCGCTAGTAGAAGATGTTCTCCTTCATGTTATTTCCTGCATTATGTTCTTACAGAAGTCAAAGTAAAAGATGGAAACCATTTGTTTTGTAGCTTCGTTCGTTAATGATAGGGACATCCGTAAAGGTCAGCCGGCTCTAGTTAGTCTAGTTGCCCTGCCGTCATTCTCTGTGTAGCAATGTATGTGGGCAACAGTGCAAGAACGGAAACAGCATAATCTGGCAATAATAAACTCAACCAATTGGCGAGCATGGTGTACTCCGTGTTCTGTTTAGTTACATATTCGCCACAAAACCACATGAGTCTCTTACTGGATGGTGAAAACCGTGGCAATTATTTTCTCTTACATGGTCATGAACGTGAGCCTGGTACACAGAAAATGCCGATCTTTCGCAATTTGAAATTCCTGTGGGGCGGTCTGGTAATGAGACAAAGTGTCCTTGAAATACTTGGTACGATGGGTAATGAACTGGAATCAAGGAGCAGGTATTACAATTTGTCACGTTTCGTCTGAGCTTTGCCCTTCTGTTCTTGAACCATATCTGCGAATATCAATGAAATATATTTTTTTACTACAACGTGTCGTGAGACTATCTTTGCAAATTTGTGGAGCAAAAGTGGAAAAACGAGAATTTTACCAAATATATTTGAGAGCTGTGGGTTAGATTGGTGAAAATGTTATTGGCGATGTACCTGGATTCTTGATTCTGGTAGATTTGTACACGAAGCCAGCTCCTCTCGCAACGCAGCATCAGGATAATGAGTTTTAGAAAAGGTGTTTTCAAGAATTCTTAGCTGATGACGATTAAAGGCAGTGCGTGTACGACGATGCTGTGGTGTAGAAGAGCCACAATGTGCCTCTAATATGATATCTGAAAAAGAAACAACATGAGATAAGTCGTTTTGTGCCTGAAGCTAAAAGTACCAAGTTTCCTTTCGAACTGCCCCAATACTAGCTCTGACAATTTTGTGATACATCATGTTAATAATTCTTTCGTTGATGATTCTCTCTTCATTTTCATTACCTAACGTTATCAGCTAGGAAAAGGAGGAAAGTTTTTGTATACAGGCGGCAAATGACAGAATGGGAATCAATTGTTTGGTCTTTCTAAGATATACTCCAAACAAAATCATGCATAATACAAGAACTGAACAAGAACCTTCAAGAAGGCAGGTCTGGTGACTTTTGGCATGCTATTGTTGAGGCTTGGAACTCGCTGTTTAAATGTTAATCACTGGTCCTAAGTCAGAATAAGCTGATCCTTAAAATGCAGCCATACTTAAATCACGCAACTAAATTTCAGATCCTCTGCTTTTTCCCCGCACCTAAGTATGCATATGTTTAATCAGTGTACAGTGATGCCAATAGTATGTCACATCACCTTGTCACGTTAAACATTATTTATGAGAAAAGTGTATTAACTAAGGAAGAACCGCACTGGAGTTAAGTTTCTTTTTCTCCTACCATCTATATAATATTATTCAGGAATCTGGAACACTAGGAAATAATTTATAATGCAATGAACGACAATTCTCATTTTAGGATACAAATAAGTGGACTGTATTTAACTCGGTGGAAATAGGAAACCTGAACACAAGAGCACATCTTGATCTGCCATGCAATCTTTTGCTTAATTTGTGGACCAGGTTTCGCATCACCTTTTAGAAATAACCCATCTCGTTCTTTTCATAACTACAGCAAGGGTTTCTGATTGTCCCAAATTAAATCTCACGTTAAATTGATTGCCGAAAACAGAATCGTTATTTCACATTAAGGTCAATCAACTATACAATCAAGGTTTGTGCAATCAGGAATTTTAATCCTACTAGATGGCTGCTAGGCTGTAGGTGTACACATTGGTGGGTTCAAGATAAAATTCAATAATAGCATCAGTCTCTTCATCGAGGTCCGTTAATCTCTACATTGGGGTGCCTAAAACTGTCCCACTGCTCTACGATCAAAAATGGGAGCCTCATCCTCGACATCTTCAGTTTTTGGTCTTGCGGAACAATTCTAAATATCCTCATATCTTGCCGTTTTCAATCAACTTCTGCCACATGGTGTGGAACAATGCTTTATTGACGATAAGAACATCCATGATCATATTAACGGGGTTTGTGGTAAACTTTGTTCAATCATTTTTGTGACAAAATATTTATCACCTGCAATGCACTGATCTGCTAAAATATAGCACGCGTTACACAGGGTAGCTATATTTACTTCTTCGTGGAACATGCAATTTATCAAAATGATTGTTTCTTAAAATGACAGTGACAATGGAAGTATTCGACAAATTGCAAACAAGGGAAGCAACATTTAGCTGTTTTACTATGTTGGATGGAAAAGCTTGGACCAATAGCATAACAGGCGTTTGAAAAAATGCACGGTAACCGGGGGCTTCTAAGATTTGCTCCATAACTACAAAATCGATAGCTGTAGTCACACGCGTTCAATTTAGGGTTATTAGCTGCAATCCGACAGTTTGTCTCATGCAGAATAGTAGTAGTAGGAGAAGGCGTTCTTAAAGGTCTATATACAACTATCATTCGGTTGTTTTTATTGTATGTTTCAGTCGTCAGCGAACGTTTTTTGTTCACTCTTCATCAGTAAACGGATTTTACCTTAACCTTGATCACTACAAATAAATGCATCTTCGACAACCCAAAATACTGTTTTCTGATTGATGCTTCTGAGTGATGGTGTTTACTGCTTTCTCCGTAAATTCTAACGTATTTAAATTATCCCTTACTCCGTTTTCACTGATATGCCGCTCAATTTGTGACGGCAACCAAGATGTCGTAGTATGACTAATATATTTCCCAAATCTTGAGGAAAATTAAAGTCAGGACTGCCATCCAAAGGGCTTTCAGTGGTCACTGAAAATACCTCAAACAATCTTCTCGTGATAGTTTAATAATATCAAGTCAAAAGCAAGGACATCAGATTGGTCTTTTACACTCAGACCTGCACGTCTTTGGTAAAGCCTCTGCATTAAACATTTCAAACACTATTAGCAAACAGTTCCGTTCGTTTTCGACAGTTCCGTTCGTTTTGTCAACTGATGGATTAAAAGTTAATTGTGTCTTGCTGGGAGGTAGCACATTGTGGCGAAGCATGCAGCTGACAGTTGATTATGCTAGTAAATTCAGAAAATCTTACAGATTCACATCTAGAGAATATTTCAGCCATTTAGCAAAATAACAAGACCAGCATGGCCTGTTCATGGCTCGTATGTAATCTATATATACTATTTTCTCTTATGCAACTTCACTTCTCCCTAAGAAAAAACGAGGGTCTGAAGACAAGCTCAGGGAATTGGTTATGAAAATGTTCAGAGAATTGTTTGTGTCCGGAATGAAATATTTCAGTGGTACTATGCATGGACTCTTCGTGATTGCGTACTCCTTGGTTCCAGAACGTCATTGTGGCGTGTTCCTTAGATTTTTCAAGCGCTGAAATTGGTTGACATAATCTACAAAGGCTTTCTTTTATCCCCTACTCATTGTGCGAAATATATATACGATTGCAGGGAGCAGAAAAATCGGAATGCCCTGCATAAAATCAATTACGTTGACCTCGGTATACAAAACTGTCCGCTGTCTTAAACGAATTGGTTTCATTTGAGCTAGTGTATGATGAGTTTAGCAGGCAAGGTTTACATTTTCCGATGTTGCAGAATACTTCAAAACAATGTAATCCAATTCAGTGAATTAGCAGAAGTGTTTACTAAGAAAATATGACGGTGAAACATGCTTCTAACGATATTTTGTTGGATGCGTAGAGCAACAATGTCAAGTTACTCTTTACTAAAAGAAAAGAGTCAAGCATCAATGGCCTGATAGCCTTTGGAAAACGAGCAGTTGCTGTACATAAAAATGAAAACGAGGAGCAAATATGCATTACACTTCAAGAGAGGGAAGGTACTAGTCGTGGCAAGTTAATAGCTGGTTCTTGATTGAGCAGCAGCATGCAGAAAGACTTGTTCAATATTTGTGAAAGATTACTTATTTTACCAATATAGGAAACTTCAAACCTGCAAGGTGGGCCGCCACAGAAAGGGCTTTTATTTTTGATGGAGTCTCTTTCGGTTCTTGTTCTTCCCTGTCCCGATCCGGCTTCAAAAGATTTTCCATCATAAAAGAGGACGATTTTCCGCTCATTCTCTTTTCTCTGCCGGATGCTGCAGCTGGGCTGGAACGTGTTGCATGATTCATGTTTGTTACGCTTTGATAACACGCAAGCTGTTTATTCCAAGGCGTTCCAAAGAGACTGAAGCGTCAGTAAGACTAGGTACTGAACATGCCAAATTGGAACAGGAACATCTGGTATCTGCATTTTATACTAACCATGTATAACTCGCGTTAGGAACACCTAAATGCAGAAAGGACCGCCATCCGCTCGATTTCCGTCATTTGAAAGAATACTGCATTGGCTACATGCTCAAGTGCAACAAGTGAATATATTTCCCTTATATTTCAATCTTTCCAATGTGGACGCATCCCATGCGTTAATCCCCGCTTTCTTATCAGATGCAAATCAACATCACCCAATCCAGCGAAATACGAGCCTGTGTTTAGAGAACCTCACGGATTGTTGTCATTGCTTAGTTTGGTAATTCGCAAGACTTACTTATACTCTGTAATCCTTAAAGCATGCAACGTGTTATTTTGTAACAAGTAGCTTACATAATTCATTCTAAATTTAACAAAAAATTGGTTGCGTGCGTAGAAATTCCCTGCCTTGATGCTCATATTGCATGGTTCTCCAAAGGGGGATCGCATAGGCATGCGAATCAGCGCAGGTTGTTAATGTAAACCACGAATCAACTGGTTAACAAGGAACTTAACGTAGTCTTTAAGGAGGCTAACGTAAATTTTGTTTTGTATTGCCTCTCCAGTTTGTCAAAAGTGATAAATTGAACTTCTGATTGTAAGCCACGGGATTTACGTCTTTATTTTCGCAGGGGGCTTTGTATCGATGAAAAATACTAATAAAATAATTTGCTTGACATGTGTACCCATTTCCGTACAGGAAACCTTTCCTTGCAAGTAACTTTACCCCTTGGTTCCTTTAATAGTGGAAGGAGACAAATAACGATTGCTTTTGCGTTTGATGTTAGTAGAAATTCTCCTCACTGTTAAGATGAATGGGCTTTTTACTGGCGATGACAAGATAATTTAATTACTGTCACCAAAATGGATGGCTTTTAATTAAACGTCGGTTAAAGACTACCGCCAGCTGAAGTTGATAAGCTGAAACCTACTGTTTTGTTTATACGTCCATCAGAAAGGTTACACCTATTTTACTTCGATAGAGATAACGATGCTGTGATTAAAACAGCCAGTAAGTAATGACAGAATTAAACCTAAAGGACTATTTACACTTGTGACTGTGTGCTCTTGTGGTGTACATTGTAGCAAGTTATTTAGAATACCTTAGAATCATGGCCTTATCGAAATGGAATATAATTTTCTTCTTAATTATTGTCCTTTGAGTAGAATATATTGGGAATGTTCAACCTTAATTAATAGGCTTATTATAAATAGGAACCAGATTGGGCGTGGCAGGCACGTAAAGGAACTGATTTGAATCGACCTCTCATACTGCTAGGTTTGACTGCCAAGTTTAAAGCTGTCGATTTCATTGCGTCTTCAAGTTTTCTTAAGTTATTCTAGACCTGTCCAGTAGTTGATCGTTTCTTGTCCCATCAGATCAATGACGGGGTACGAGCTCCTACCTCCAATCTACGTGGTGCTAAAGGAGGTGAACTCAATTCTCATAGAGATCGATCGTAAACTTGTTTTCAAGCTCTAATACACGTAATATCATTTTATAGCTACTATTGCTCTTTCGCTCGGACGAAATGATCTGTTCGTTGGTGTTACACCGAGAGGGAGAAGACCGACTATTTCTTCTTATGTTCTTTCAAGGTGTGAAATCTGCTTTTAGTGATAAGACGTTGTGCCCGAGATATCGAATGCTAGTGAAAACATTGAGTGACCGAAACCGGAACGTACGGTGGCCATGTTTTTGTTCTCGAAGCAATGTTAGCGATAGATATATCAGTTTAAACCTTTCAAATGGCCCGATCTCTTTGACATCTGAATTTCACTATCCAATAGCGAGGGAATAAAGGACAGGGAAATCTGATCGTTGTTATTATGTTTATTTATGTCTTTTGCTTTTTCTCTCTTAAGGTCACTTGAATCATGAAGTTTTACAAACATGCACTGTCATTACTCAACTAGATTATTTTGATCCACCACTGCGCGAGATGTTGGATAAGGTTTGTACAATTCAGTGGCCCTAGCAGATGAAAGAATTACTGCAATTAATGTGAACGTTATTTACGGTATGTTCTTGGAAAACTGTCATGTTACATTGATGAGTAGCACATTTTCTAGGACCACACCCTACACGACGAGAATTATGATAAAGCCACACAAGCGCGGATGATGTTTATAAAGTGGAACGGGAAGAGGAACTTGAAGGAACTGTAGAGAAAGTTCGCATATCTTAATATAACCTGCAATAGAGTATTGATTAACTCTACTCAGCTAACGAGATTTCGTATTTATCGTGATAGTCACATGTCCAGTGAAACGAATTACGTGTTCGTTTGCAAATGATTCGTCCATGAAATGATCAGCGACAGATGGAAATTTTCAAACTAACCGAAAACTAAGATAAGGAAGGAAATCTCAAGGTCATCACCACATCAAAAATGTTTCGAATTCTTCAGGATATGGGGAAAGCCACTGTCCACTTATCGCACGTATTGTGATGGATTGTAATTTAATTTGAGCAGGAAACAGTTTATTTTGAGGCAGCAGTCAACTACGTGGGGGAAATTATGACGCGTTTTGTAGCAACAAATTCCAATTTGACACAGAAGCAGCAAGACAAATAATTACGAATTTTTCTTTTTATAGCCGGTAAAAAATGAGAACTTAACCGATTACCACATTTACTCCTCAGCTTTGACTGAATGGAATGGACGCACTTCTGATATTCATCGAAAGTCACAAGTCAGTTATATTATGTTCAATTGTGATAAACTGACGGAGGGACAGCCTTGTTTCAGCAGTCGAAGGCCGCGTTCGTGTACCAAGTTCGTAATTATATTCTATCGTATTCTATTTCATTTCTAAGGTTGTCAAAAAATGGCAAAATTCGTATCGAATGGAATAACTGCCCTGGATACCTTTTATTTGGAGACTTTCTTCCACACACTCTTCCAGAGTAAACTTACGATTTGACTCTGTAAAAGGAATGTAATTGCCAACGAGCCAGCCGAGCGAAGACGCTCGACTGGCGAGGCGGCAGAGAATAGTGCCGCGCGAAGGATGCTCTATGCAGAAAAATTCTCGATCGACCGATGAAAGTGTAAGTGTAAGGTGTAAGGTGTAAGGTGTAAGGTGTAAGAATAGTCCTCGGTTCTAGCCAATTGCAAGGACGGAACTATTCGAGCCATT
>Ga0126343_10001506_pt1 | contig 11059 bp, 5 predicted proteins | sample Cyp2metagenome_FD_92531 | JGI IMG/M metagenome (GOLD analysis project Ga0126343, IMG submission 92531) | Coral microbial communities from Lord Howe Island, Old Settlement Bay, Australia - Cyphastrea 2 metagenome | ecosystem: Host-associated > Invertebrates > Cnidaria > Coral ... | reverse complement strand
TTTGGCCGTACCTTCTGGCAATTCCATTCGTTCCAAGTAATCCTCTTGTTCTGCTCTCACAATGGCCTCAAAACTTGACTCTTGAAATGATTGATTTTTGTGTTTTCTGAAGCATCCAGAAATTAGTTTGCGATATCCTTTCCTGTCCTCTACGGTAGGAAGACGTGACTGGTAACAGTGCGCCAAAGCAAGTACAAATGATCTGTTTGAGTGATTAAAGCTATTGGCAACTTTGTGGCAACTGCGATCTTTCAGCTTCGACAATGGAAACTGAGTTCGTCGTTTCAGGGTTTCTTTGAACCATCTCACAAGGACGATACATCGATGAGCATCTCGCAAACTGACACAATATGGGCTTTGGTCAATTTTTCGGACATACTCCTGAGAAGTACAAAGAAGATCAACCAGTAAGTCGCTAGGATTTCCAGTGATTCCCTCCACCATGCGGCCAATGTATGCACGTTCATCTCCACTACTGAGCGAGCCATAGTCCCAAACAAAGTCGATCATTGTTTCCGGCAATGGATGAACACGATACACCAGCCTAGAGTATTCATCTGTAATCGTCTTTCCACCAAGACCGGCTGTTGAAATTTTTCCAGGAGAACGAAGACGGTATGGATTGCAGGCAGCGACAAACACCAAGTTCGGTGCCAAAGGTTTCCCTTTGATGCTACGGTGGCAAATCATCTCATTGACTGTTCCGAGGTATTCGCAAGTGTTAATTTCATCAAGGAACACCCACACGTCCTTGCCACCCTTTGCTTCTACCTCCATTTCGCTAACAAAAGTGACCAGCTGTTCCTCCGTTATCCCTGCATGGAAATTGAACACGTGAAATGGGACGTCACACGTCTTGGCAAGGTACCTAACAAGGCTCGTCTTACCACAGCCAGTTTCCCCCATGACAATGACAGGAATGCCTGCGTTTATGCGTTGAATGATTAGCACCATTTTAAGAATGTTGTCTGGCGTAAGAGCATAATCTAACGCCTGCAAGCTGCAATCATTTCCTCTTGGAGTTGTTCGAACAATTCGATCAAGTCTCTGCTGAAGCTGTTTGTGATTCATCTTTGTGAAGTCCTCCATACCTTTACCTTTTATGGCTTGAGTCTTGAATAATTCTTGAACATTTGAAGGCACAAGTGACAAGTCACGATACAGAGCGGAAATGGTAAGTGCTTCTAGACTGTGAAAGACAATGACAAGATGGTTGTTGTCAGCCCATTGAATCATTCCTTCTACCCGTTCAACCATTTTGCCTGCAGCGTTCTTTGAAGTCAACTGAATCTCCTTCAGTACTTCTGCAGCTTGTTCTCTAGAGATTGCTTCTGACTGGACATTCTTGCACGTTACGACAGAGCGAGATGCAAACTCTCTTGACACCTCCAAAAGGGCTTTGAATAAGCAGTTTCGGACATCATGTGATGGGCCAAGCACGACCTTCAAATTATGTGGCTTAAAGTAAGGACTTGCTGAAAATTGCAAAAGTTGATCGGCAAACACTTTGATGAAACTCTCCACTATGTTATATGACAGGTCACCACTCGATGCGAAATGCTTTGATAGCAGTCCTTTGCAGCGCTCAGGAGATAAGGGCTTCAATTCGCTGAGATTTAGGTCCTTGCTTTCTAACAAGCCAGAATCATAAGCATGGAGATATTGACAAACCACTTGAATAGGGCTCAGAGGCTCTTGGCTCACAACAAGGTCTCTATATCCATCCAGTTTTATGTACATAGAAGAAAAGCACTTCGTAACGGGCAGGGCATCTTGCAACCAGTGTCTCAGTGTATTTGCAATTTCGATGTAGACATGTTTGGTTGGAAGGTGAAAAAGTTCTGTTCCAGAGGACAACATGCCAACAACAACAAGCTCAAACATCATTGTGTCAAGAAGTAAGGGATCATCCACTTCGCCAACATCAAAATGAATGCATTCATTAGGGCCTACCGTCAAACCTGACAACCTTTTCACTACATGTTTGCGCGATAAAGGCCCACTAATTGGAATGGTCTCAGTTTTCTTTTTCCGTGAAGCTGCATGTTCGTAAATTGTCTCGGTTTTTCCCACGCCGGGAAGATCTGATGTTACCATGAAAACTTCAGGGAATACTGTCTTGAATGAGTCACGCATTTGAACCTCAGTCATGCCAAGAACGTTATGTACTGCTGTAGAAAATTGATCAACAATATGATGATGAACTCCTCCACAGCACACTATGCTCAACAGGTACGGACCTTTACAACCCTCTTGATATTCTCTGATGGCTGCAACAAGCTCAAACTGCATGTCGTTTGACAGGTTCTCTACATTAGCCAAGCAGTGCAACTTGACTGCAGTGGCATGCCTGTGTGCTTCAAATGTGCGTTTAAGAAGTCGCTCCACCTCCTCCCAACTGGTCTCTGAATGGCAGAACAGAACTTGGCTTGGCTGCGGATAAGAACCTGTTGTACTCTCGAAAAGAGACATGACCACATGAGAAGTCTGTTTACTACCATGCTCAAGGACAGCTACAAATAGTTCGCCTGGTTTAACAGCTCCTTGCAAATCATGTTGTGGAACGGCGTGCAATTTTGAGGTTTGGTGACGTTTGGCGAACATTTTATCTAGAAACTTTCCAATGGCGCGGAGATCACTCTCGATTTCTGGGCTTTCTTTAGGTGCTTTGTACTGGCAATGAAAGCCTTCCAGGTCCTTCAGTTGTATACTTGGATCAACAAAGCGAAGTAGGTTATGGACAACCGTTTTCAATGCCTGACCTTTCGTGTGAGACAGGGATCTCGAAAAAAACTTCTTTATCATCCAAAGCTGATCTGGATGAAAAAAATTTAGGAAATAGTGTTTCTGTTGCAAACGACTCAATAACGTTTCCCACTGCTTTAGTGTCGATTCCAAGAACTTTGTCTGAGACTCAATCTCTTCTGAGGAGGAAAGCTTGGCCCAAAAGTTCCTAAAGCGTGGATGTCCAGATTCTCGCAGCAAAGTCACCATACGGAGGATTTCTGTAATCATCTCGACTTGCTTTGTAAATGCAGACAAGGTAAGCTTGACAAAAGAGTCTGTCGCTTCACCTTCTTCTGATGGTCTCATCTTTTCTTGGTTCTTGTCCGTGTTCATAATAAGGAGAGCTCGGCTTCGTAGGTCATGGAGCTCTGCCATGCTGTAGCTCGTCTCTTTTGCAGCACCTTCGTGACGACGGTAGCTAAGTTGAACGTCACATGACCCATCAGTGTTGGTCTTTATCAGGTAGCAACCTTTCTGCAAGGCATTGCTGATTATTTCTTTCGTCATTTCCCCTCGGTTTGCAACATTCATGTACAGTCCTCGCAAACTGTGGACATTACAACTGCACTCCTTGATTTTTGCCGCCATTTCTGGTTTCTTTTCAAGCTTGCTGTAGTAGCTCTTGAGGCTTTCCAAGAACATCATGGGATCTTTAGGCGTTTCCCGTAAGACATTTCGCAGGAATCCATGGACATCAATCAAATCAGATACCGTCGCTTCAGAAACAAATTGGTCAGAATGTTCTTCTACAGCGTCAATTAATATCCTTATGTCTTCATTTGCAGTTTCTTTCATGAACGAAATCAATTCACTAGACCCTTGAAGTGTTTCCATGATAGTTTTTAAAGTATCGTCAAGCTTGGAGTTGATCATGGCCACACTCTTTCTTTCAACAATATCTGAGACGCTTCTTAAGGTCAGATCACTTTCAAGACTGGACGTAATGACGTCTTGTAGGTCCTTGGTTACCACTGACTCATCAGCATCTTCAAATCCAAGGGCTGTGAAAATTGACATGAGCTGATGAACTTTTGCAGAAACAAGAGGAAAGCGCAGGTAGTTAATCAGCATCACTTCCATTTGCTTCGGAACCGTTTGACCACAGAAGGAACTGACCACTTTAAGCTCTCTAAGGAGACTATCTTCATCACTAATTTCAAAAAAGAGCCTGTCCACTTCCTCAGTGCTTGGATCGGAACTGCTGTCAATCAGATGGTTGCATGCTTCTTTGAATTGCTGCAATCCTTCGCTCTTAAGAAGACAAAGCACTTCATCAGCTTTGGAATGTGGAAGGTCGTCTGCAGAACCAGCTAACGTCACCTCTATTTCATTTGATGTAAACACATTTGTCAAACATGTACGTGCGACGTTGCGGAATATGATGCAATCGCTTAACTTGGCGGTTGTCCCTTCACAATCAATCAAACGGCCTAGTGTACTCCAGTAGTTCGGATCATCAACATCTGCCAGAGTTGTCTTGTTCTTTTCTTTCTTCCTTTTGTTGACTTCGTGGATTAGAGACTCTGCATCCGAGACCACCACAATACCCTTAGACACCTCCTGGAGGAAACGGATTGTGTGCTCCAGTTTAGAGAACTGCTCACCAAATGTCTGTGCAACTGCGCGTGCCGAAGACAGCTGTTCTACCCATTCATCTACTTTGACTTGATGGATTTGTGACTCCTCAGATGAAAACAAGGCACAATATGTAGCCAACAGATTGACTTCCTCGTCCTTCAGGTTTAGGTAGAAGTCCACACGTAAGTCCTGTCTTTGTTGAGGGTGGATTAACCACTGTAAGGCTTCCATGACCGCCTTGACGCTAGAATGATCTAAAAGTTTGCTCTTTGGGTGAAGTGCAGTTAACAAGGGTAACCAAACTTCACTGTGGGACGACACCACTTTGAAAATCTCTTCATAAGCCTTTGTTCCCTCAGCTGGCATCTGGATTAAATCGAGAGTGGACAAGAGAAGTTCTTCTTTTGCCCTAATTGAAAGAATAGGTAAGCAAAGTGTAAAGGACTTTGTAGAGCATCAAAAAGTATTTGCTTTTAAATTGCCAAAATTGTCTGGATCTCGATAAAACGTACAATCACGACATAACGAGTGTGCAAAGTCTAATTACAAAGTTTTATTTTGAATGATGACCACTTGCAAGAAGTGAAGTGTACAGGCACATTACTGCAATAAAAGCATTACCAAAAACAGTGATGTTAGCCCGGGTCAGACGTCGAACTTTTCACCAGCCGAACCAATACTTTGAATTAAGTACAAGAAACGTTCGGTGTCTGAATCAGTTAAGAATGGCTATTTGAATTTAGAGCGGCTCAGCCGTTCATTCCGCCTTGCTCAGCCGAGAATTTCGGCTTTGATTCAGACTTCGAACTTTTCTTGTGCTGAACCTCATGCACACACTTTGCCTGAAAATCACTGACCTTTCGCCGTGTTTTGGCTGAAACAAAATTGAGTTTGGTGAATTAAGTTCGATGTCTGAATCAGCACTCATACTTTTGATAATTTGGGTTGGTCCAAATTCAAATTACGTTCGGCTCATGAAAAGGTTGGCGTCTGAACTGGGCCTAAGATAGCTAAACGAAATTGGTAGCCTTAACCAAAATAATGTCACAACATGACAACTCCTTTAAGATCGGCAATGTAAATATATTTCAATATCCTACCAAATAATACATTTGTAAACTTACCCGTTCAATTTCTCCTTTCGTAAGTCCTTCTTTCGTTCCTTTGAGGCATTATAGCCTAGCAGGTGAACCATTTTCCTGTATTTCGTTCGACGATCTCCACTGCCACTTTCTTGTTTTATTGCGCGTCTGAGCAGCATTGTAAGGCGTTGCTGAATTGCTGGAGTATGATTCTGAGAATCTTCCAATGCATTCATGATGGATTCAAACCTTGTATTTAGTACCACACGTTCTACTTCCTTATCCATATCTTGGCAAAGTGCTTTGTCCATTTTCAGGGCCTGTGTTGAACATAGTGACTCGCAGGCCTCCACAACATTAAGAATCTGTTTCTTTCCAGCGCCAAAGCAATTTGCTTTCAACCAGTTAAAGCAAATCATCTGTTTGTCTTCTTTAGAGATCCTGGTTTTCCAGTAAGTGCAAAACACTTTCGACTCTAACAGAACTGGAATGATGGAGACCATTTCCTTAGACTTGTGTGTCATGATAGCTAAAACAAAATGATAAAACGGATCTTCTGATTGCAAGCGGGCATCTAGGGCAATGGCTGTCAAACTGTCAAGAGTTGCCTGGGGCCAGTTCATTTCCGACGATATTTGCTCAGTCAGCGCCTCACAGAATGGACGGGCCAGTCTGGCAGTCAAATTCGATGGTACGTGACTCCAAAAAGATGGTTCAAGAAGATTTGGCTTTCTTGCGCGACGGCGTGAAATGAACTTGCAGTAAACACTTACAAATTCGTCCACAAGGTTCTGCGACAGGCTTGGAAGACGACATATCTCGTTGTAGAGATTCCAAAGGCACTGGACACTCGGAGAAAGATGAATTACATAACAAGCAAATCTTCTAGAGTTGTTCACGTCTTTCAGTCTTGTGAGGCAGTCTAACACAATAGGCATCTGTTTATTAAATTGCTGTTCAGTGTACGCCTGTGAAAGCTTGTCTGCCACCTGAATCACATAGTTCACATCCAGAAAACTACAGAAGACGTGGATGAACATCAGACTTCCTGTAGAAGAGCCAGCTTTAAAGAGATTTTCTGCGACAATCTTGATAAACTTAACACTGCTCTGAGGCAGTGCCTTGTGGGAGCAACCCCCAAAGGATGATAAAAGCTGGTCAGCAGCCCTCTTTCCTAACAAGTCACACGTTCTCCAAGCTGACCAGGAACCCATGCGATGGACAAACTGACCAAGAAGAGCACATATGTACACTCTTTGAAAAGGAGTGGTGGAGGTTTTGATCAGTAAGTCACTAACCCAATGAATAAAGGATTTAACGTCTGCATCTTCATAGCTGGGGTGACCAAAGCCTACGTGTTCACACTCAAATAGAATCTCCTTAAGATCACCACCTTTACCTAGGGCGTCATACAACTGCTCAACAAAGAACATCTGACCATGGAAAATCTTTTTCTTCTGGTTGCGCTCACTTGGGGTATGAAAAATGTCATACTGATGCATTCCGTAATTCAATTTGCGAGAAGAGGTCTCTTTCACTGTTTTGTCATCTTTTCCGCCAATAACCTTTTTAACTAACCACGACAATGATAGTCCTTCTTTGTATTTTATAACATACCGATAACGAAAGGTTTCTTCATCATAAGCATGTATGAATAATGGTGGGGACATCCAGTGATTTGTGCTCTCGGGACAACACTCAAGGTTCAGCGTCACACGCCCATTTAACATTGGCTTCTCTGTGAGAATCTTCACTGACTCAACTGTTTCGTCCAAATAAAGGTGAAAAACATACCTAAGGAACTAAAAAATGACTTCTTTAAGAAAAAGCACGTTAAACTTGCAAGAACACTGTGCTGCTGGTGTGGCCAGCCTATTGAAGCAAATCAATTGTTTTTTCATTATCTCTATTTTATGGTCAATACAAGGCATGCATGCCATTCAATTTGATGCTCATTCAGCGCAAGGGTTCATTAAATTCAATACCCACTCAAAAGACCACTTTCGACATATTAAAATTCAGCTTGACAGCGAGGCCTAGAGGACACAAACAAAAGAAATGAATAAACACGTCATTCAATTTCCTTTGTTTGCGTCCCCTTAGCCTCACTGCCAAGCTGAATTTTAATGTATCAAAAGTGGCTTATTCAACGACTCATTCATTCCAGGACATTCAATATATTTGGCAATAGGAAAACGCGATAGGTGGACTGCAGAACCTTTGGAACCCGCAGAACATATATTTTACGTTATCGTTTCAAACATAATAGGTTGTAAACGTCTATCTACAGAAAAGAAAATTAATGTTGATGTAATATATCACATATGAAAGACGGTGTTTGACCGCATTTCCAAACACTGAGAAGAGAGTTAAAGATACGACGTGCAGCGGAGTATTTTTACTCCACACAATGCTATGGTGTGCTAGGTTCTGTCAATATGTTAATAAAATAAAAATCTTATGACACATGCATGGATACATCTATTGGTGGGCAGTAAGAGACTACTTATAAAACAAACAATGCAATCTTGCTCTTGGGCTTTTTATCAACTATGTAGGAAATACATTTCTCAAAATGAAGTTTAAACAAAGGAAATCATGATGGGGATGGTGATCATCTTTATCAGCATCTTAATTAGCATAGCTTAGGGTTTAGGGTTATTTCTCCATGTTTTTGTTTTCATTGAAAAGACACACTGTATATCAATCACCCCAGAAAGAGCTTAACCACATTCCAAACACCCAAAGTCTGCCAGAAATACTCTGCTGCACGCAAGATTTCCAACTCTTTTCTCAGTGTTTGGAATTGTGGTCAAACACAGAGTTCTTGTTTGAAATATATTATGTGAATTCCACAATCTAGTACTTTGTTATACAAAGCTGTCCAAGTTTGTAATTTAGGAGGGCATCATGACCATCAACTGGGTTATAACTTGTCATAAAATGATACTTCATATGCTGGAGTCCCCACTAAATGAGGGTGTTACAACAGTATTTGGAGGTTCCTCAAGCCGTTTTATGGAAAATTGAAAATAACACACCTAGACAACACGGACTGGAGTTGAGAGAGAACACACCATGCCATGTTGGATGACAACAGAGTGCAATGCCAACCCTTACATCTCCCTTCCTTTTTTTGGAGCTATGAAACATTTAGTGATAGCGTTAAGGGTCTTGTGCCACAGCTACAGCGGTCCAAAAAGTTCCTAAGTAAAAGTGTCCTTACATAAATCCAATGAAAAAGAGAAAAGTGAAAAGAAAAAAATCTATTATTGACTGCACGCAAGATTTCCAACTCTTTTCTCAGTGTTTGGAATTGTGGTCAAACACAGAGTTCTTGTTTGAAATATATTATGTGAATTCCACAATCTAGTACTTTGTTATACGAAGCTGTCCAAGTTTGTAATTTAGGAGGGCATCATGACCATTAACTGGGTTATAACTTGTCATAAAATGATACTTCATATGCTGGAGTCCCCACTAAATGAGGGTGTTACAACAGTATTTGGAGGTTCCTCAAGCCGTTTTAGGGAAAATTGAAAATAAGACACCTAGACAACATGGACTGGAGTTGAGAGAGAACACACCATGCCATGTTGGATGACAACAGTGTGTAATGCCAACCCTTACATCTCCCTTCCTATTTTTGGAGCTATGAAACATTTAGTGATAGCGTTAAGGGTCTTGTGCCACAGCTACAGTGGTCCAAAAAGTTCCTAAGTAAAAGTGTCCTTACATAAATCCAATGAAAAAGAGAAAAGTGAAAAGAAAAAATCTATTATTGACAGCAATTTGTGTATCTCATATCGACCAATTTAATGTCACTGATGGCTACAATGAGAGTGCATAAGTCCAAACGTGTACTAGGTTTTGTAATAGACTTGTTTGTTTGACTCCGCTTGGCAGTTGGACTTGGCTGAGAGCACACACTTGATTCCTAATGGGACTGGTTTGGAAGTCTTCCACTACAGTATTCTACAGTATTCTGAAATGGTAGGTTCATCATGGGCAGATGGCTGCATTACAAGTGGAGCGGAAGAACAGGTTGGACAACTGGTGAAGTGGGAAGCAGAGTGGAGCACGGATTGACAGGTTGAACAACTTATGGAGTGGGTGGCAGGTGTGCTGAGTGTTCTGCAGCCGGCACAGGACTCGAAGACAGCTTATCCATCCGCAACCTCAGGACCAGAGCACCAAGAGGTGGCAGTGCCACAGAATGCAGGTGTGACCGGTTCAGTGTGGTTAAACCTGCAGGTAGCAACTGGAATGGCAGTCACCAGATTGTAGCACCAACGACCAGACTTGTGATGAGGGGGCAGCTTAGTAATAGGAAGAAGTACATGAGTGCAGCGCCCCATACTCCTTTGCGCTGGGCTCAAAATATGACCTCTTAGGGGGTGTTTCTGGAAACAAGGAGAGCTTCATGCAGGCCATTTCCCCCCAGCCTTTTTGAAGATGGGCTTGACGATTTTCACTGACGCCCCTGACTTTCCATTTTCCTTGAGCCAGTAAAGTGAGCTTGTGACGTGGTTTGTCTCGTACCTTTGGCTGCTACAAGTCTGATGCAATAAATTAAGGTTTATTGTCAGTTAAGATAGTTCAGGAACCCCATGGCGGGCAAAATGGGCTCCGTTTTGGCCACAATGATGGCAAACAAAGTGTTTTCAATTTCTTCGACCTCAAAAACTCTGAGTAATGATCTGCTGTGACGAGGTACATCTTCAACTCAAAACACACAAAGATCCTGACTAACAAACTGCCAGGGGTACTCCGGAATAGGCTGGGACCTCATGGATTCCTCTGCAAGTATTAGTTGAAACTGTGCACACTTCCCACAGGAACAGCATGCTTCCCAAGTACCAGACTTCATGCCTGGCCAGAATACAGTGTCCTTACAGAGACGTATGTTTGATTGAGCTTGTAAGTGTGAAGCATGAGCCTTCTGCAGAATGAAGTTGTTTTGCCAATGGGACAAGTACACTGCGCACATTTCCCACAGAAGCAGCATGCTTCCAAATACCAGACTTCATTCCTGGCCAGAATGCAGAGTCCTTACAGAGGCGTATGTTTGACTCAGCTCCAAAGTGTAAAGCATGAGCCTTCTCCAGAATGAATTTTTTCTTGCCAATGGGATAAGTACTTGCATCCCTCCATAGATGATTATAGATGACGCCATCATGAGGTAAGCTCTCCCCTATTCCAACAGGGGTGTGAACTTTGGGGAACCTAATTTTCGATAAGGCTGGACTGCGATTATAACCCTATTCAGGCTACAAAGTGTGAGGTCACTTATTTTTACAGCTTTGATATCTATTGATGTCCTGTAAGTAGCCCAAGGGTTTTCGACATAGCTGTCTATAATGTCAATTCTGAAGATCGCATAGTTGTTTGGAGTCAATCATGGTTAGAAAGGGGGCCCTCGAGAGGTAGTTAACATCTTGAAGACCCTCAAGGGCCTCATGCATTCATAACTGGAATTTCTTTGGAGCGCAACTAATGCCATAAGGAAGGTGGAGCTAGTAACATTGACCCCAGGGTGTGTGCATGGTGGTGAGCAGGATGGGCTCATCTGTTAACACAACTTGGGTGAAATCCTCTAGGGCATATCCTGG
>Ga0126343_10001505_pt1 | contig 11063 bp, 10 predicted proteins | sample Cyp2metagenome_FD_92531 | JGI IMG/M metagenome (GOLD analysis project Ga0126343, IMG submission 92531) | Coral microbial communities from Lord Howe Island, Old Settlement Bay, Australia - Cyphastrea 2 metagenome | ecosystem: Host-associated > Invertebrates > Cnidaria > Coral ... | reverse complement strand
GCAATACTAGTAATATTCTGATAACAGTAATCAGTTGCCTTAGTGATGAGAAAGGTGAACACGAAATAAAATACAGATATCAGTTAAACGCAGTTTTATTAACCCACACAAACTGAACAAAACCAATATACAATGAAGGATTCAGTAACAAGAAAAAACAACAATTAAAGTTTAAGCCTAGTGATGTAGCTACTTAAAGGTGATTTCCAGTCCGTGCTGCCTACTCTGTAGAGCTTGTTTTTGTTTTGCGTCATGTAAGATATCACAAAATGTAAACATTTAGCAACTACTTGCATGAAGTAAATTCAAAGTTTAAAAACAACCGCCATTATGGATACGAAGCGGTCGAAACTCAACCAAGCTTTTTTCCTCTTACTAACAATAATTTAAAACTGGTCAGGTTTTGAAAAAATTCTGACCAACAACTCGAAAATGCTTTTCAGTTTTTGTAAAACATTTTCCCCTTGTTAAAGCGTTACAAGTTATGGTATAGACTTCTTGAAAGTCCATTTCCGTGGGGTTTTGTTAGTCACTTCTCGCAACTTCGTCGCATTCGTTCAGTCTCGTTCAACGCGACTTCGGCGCTGATTACATAGAAGTCGACTTGTGGCAGGTCCAGTTGTCGAAAGGCACTTAAATTATAGCATGACCTTTCAGGTTCCTTTACGGCAGTTTACATCCCTTGGCGTAAAGTTTGATCTTTACGGTCACTTTAAATTACCTTTACGGAGTTTCACGGCATTTACAACTTTACGCAGCTTTACGTGATTTTATCAACTCTCCGTAAAGCAGTCAGTTGAGCTTTTGTAAATCTTTCCAGTCCTCAGCTGACGAATGCCGCCTTCCTGAAATGGACCCGAATAACAAGGACGTAAAAATGCTTATAGGGCAACCAAAACCACTTCGGTGCCCAGGTGTACAGCTAACTCATTACCGCGGAGGAATTTTGGAGCTAACTGAGGAAGCAAATAAAGGTGGGATATAGTTAACTCTCCAGAGAATCATGGATAAAAGTCGTAGAGTCCAACCTCTGGCTGAGATCACCTCTCGTAATTGACCATCTCTCCTCAGCGACCAAATTTCCAAAATACCAAAAGGTCCAAGTCAAATCACCATATTTGGAGCCTCTTGTAAGCGACCACCTCTCGTAAGCGACCGCGAATAGATAGATAGATAGATAGATAGATAGATGGCTTTAATTAAACTTATATGGCAGCCCTCTGAGGCTAAATTGCATAAAATTACATGATTCTAAAAAAACAAAATCTACAAACTTATACTCTAGAGTTCTAATTTATAAAATTGTACTTTACGTAAGTTATCCTTTATACAAAAACCGCTAACGCCTGCACCTAGATGTCAAAAATGTGCTACAAAAACACTTGGTACGCATGACTGGATTTGCGAATAGAGCTAAAAGTTTGAACTTTTTGTTTTTTACTTCCCGTAAACGACCACTTGACAGATAATGGAGCGGAAATTAAATATTTTACCTTTTTTGTTGTGTCCCTAATTAGTAGTTAATACTAAAGCTGTTATTATTTTGATAACATTATTTTGATGACGACGATGATGATGATGATGATGACGGCGACGATGATAGTAGTGATGATGATGATGATAGTGACGACGATGCTGATGATGATAATGATGATGGTGACGATGATACTGGTGATGATGATGATGATAACGACGACGATGCTGATGATGATAATGATGCTGCTGCTGCTGCTGCTTCTGATGCTGCTGCTGCTGCTGATGATGATGATAACAACGATTATTGCTTTTATTATCACTAGCAGTAATCGTAGATTAAAGAGTGCGTGCGAGTTTTGGTAGGCTTGGTAAGTTAAAGACATACCAAGCCTAAACAAATGCTTGCTTGATATTATGGGTGGTCGCTTACGGAGGGTTCGACAGTAGTTATCTTCTATTATCAGCAGAGTCGTCGGCAGTAATTCAGTCAGTCTGACTTGGCCGGTCCAGTCGGTTGGTCGGTGGGTCGGTGTGACTTTCGGTCGCTGAGTCATTCGGTCGCTTGGTGAGTCAGTTGGTCGGTCGTTGGGCCAATCATTTGTTCCTTGATTCGTTTTTTTGCTTCAGTCTTTACTTATGCAAAGAATGAAGGGACACAGACCAACCTCGTTCCCAGGGCTTTTTCCTTTTAAATTTCTAAGGGAAAAGCCCTGGGAACGAGGTTGGACACGAACATCAAAGCAAAGATGTAGATGGATATCAGGAAAGTTGATTGTGAAATATAAACACTAACATGACTGACAAGAGTGGCCCTGTCATTAGTGAGCTTTAGATTGGACTACGAGTACGAGATTGAGTACGAGTGCGATTTTCGATTTTCAAATCAGTGATGTTTCCAGAGCCCTAGTTCTTCATGTTGGTTTTAGGCAGAGAGGGTAGTTCATGGGATGAAATGGGTATGTGTTGTGTTAATGTGCAAAGTAGAATGGAATCGACAAGATATAATTTCCAAACAGAGACATATAAGTGTTCAGAAATAATTATGTACTCACTAACTTTTTTATCGTTAATTGTGACATTCATTTTATTTTACTCAAGCTTGCAATTCACTGCTTACAATTCACTGCCTAGGTTTTGACGTTTTGACGCTTGCTACATGAAGTTCTTCGAAGCTTCAATTCTTGTTCCAATTACTTGATAGAAACTCGGCAAGTGTGTCCTTTACGCGTAGTTCTTGAATCACCTCTGGTGCCTTCTAGGGCAACAAAACTGAAGATACCAGGTGCCTGTCTTTCAAATTGAGTGCTTCATATGAAAATAATTTCGATTTACAAGAAAACGAACCTGCCGGAAATGCATTTTGATTTGAACGATTTCGGTCAAAATTTCACTCGAAGCCTCGTTTTGGTAAAGATTAAGTGTTGTTTCTGCTCAACCATTCTTTAAAAGTACTCATGTTTTTCTCCTTTGATCAGATAGCAGTGGTTCATACAGAGAAATCACTGCGAGACAAGACGTAGGAGGGAATTTCATTGATAACTCCATCACATTTTTTTTTGTTTGTTTTCTACGCCTGGACAGTGTTTTCAGTAATTTGCTGTGTCGTCACACAACGCTTCTCTTTTGCCAGATTGGCTGCGTGACAAGTTCTTATTTGACACTTACATGTAGTTTCCATCATGTTACTTTTACGTTTATGTTTCGTTGTGTGACATAGCTTTTCATTTCACCTTTTTTGAATTTGAAGGCACGTCTAAATGAAGCACCACGAGAAATAGGCAAGTATTAAGTGTTCATTGTTCCTTACATGAAGTCTTCTACAACTCCCACGAATGGGTTGCATTAGGAAAGATTATTTAATTTCGAAAACATTTTTTTTTACAAGGGTAGCATTTAACTTCTCTTACACTGAACAACCTGTCGCCTTGACATTCTCGATCATATTGCAATTTAGAGATGCCCGTTTTTGTAGACGTGGAAAACCCGGAGAAGTCGAAGGAACGTTTTCAAGGCAGGGACGGGATCAACTGCAAATTGAACCCACGTCATTAAAAAGAATTCCAGTCTGTTTGGTAGAAAAACGAACTGATACGCAGAGTTTTTCAACACAAGTGCAAAAATGTAATCAAGAAATGCAGCATGAATGCAAATACGAAGATTTTTGAAGCTGGCCTGACGAATTTTCGGAGTTTCCAAAGATCACATACACTGTAAAGACTTTGTGATGTTACCAAGTGGATGGTGAACAATTTAGCAAAATTGTAAAATTTTTGAAAGCCCCTGAAAACCCTGATTTAATCAACAAGTGCTTAGTTCTTAGCTGTACCTGAAAACTTGTTTCTCCTATGCTTTTTCTGCCGTTTGTAGTCTCCAGAGCTCCCCTAGTCTTGGAGGAATTCGAGAGAGAAGTTGACCAAAAACCCATGGTAAGTAGGGAAGGGTTAGTCGAGGGGTACGTACTAGTGGAGGATGGAGAGACCGCTGACTAGCACTGGCTCGAGTCTAACTTGACCTAAATGACATTTAGCCGACGTTTAGCCACACTTAAAATGTGAGGTCGTTTGCATAAAATTTGGGATAACTGCTTTTAGTTCAAGAAGTACTCTGCCTTGCAAAACAATACAGGTCTTTCCCACCTTTCTCAGGCTTTGTTCTAAGCCTTCAAGTAATCTCCGTGTCGTTTAGAAATAACTGCTTCCAGTCTACTGCCGTCTCTTGATTCCCTGTATGTTCCTGTTTCCCTGAGGTTTTTTTTTAACGAACCTCTGCTGGAAGTTGTTTATTAGCTTACACATTTGTTTTTCACTTTTATTTGTAGACGTATGCCTACAAAGACGTTAAAAACAACAAATTACAAGTTACCGCGAGGAGCTGACAAGACGAAAGTCGAGGTAGATACCTGTACTGTACTTTTGACCTTAAGAGCTTTAATTCTTTAAGTCCCTATGAAATAAGTAGAAATTGCTGCTTATTTGATATTTCTCTCAAACGAAAGAAGATATTTCAAAAAGGAAAACGCCACTTTCTTTGTTTTGAAAAGCCTTCAAATAAACAGCAATTATTCTTTATTTCATATTCACTTTAAACCACACTGACTTAAGTCTTCCAAAAGCTGAAAATGTTGCAGGCATTTGATGTGTATTTCTATATTTCGCTGAACAGTTTCTCAGGCCTTTTTGGAAGGTTTGATTTTATTTGTTTTGTATCGAGACTGAATCTCGGTCTTGGTAGACATACCTGACGGATGAAGAGTTCTCTGAGGTATTCAAAATGACAAGAGATGAGTTTTACAAGCTACCGACTTGGAAACAGGGATTTAAAAAGAAAGAAGTTTTGTTATTTTAATGAGTTGGTCGTCCGATTTTAAGCCTTGTGGGCCATGAGATCTACTTTATTAATGAAGCTAACTACCATACTATGTATTGGAAGAACCTAACGACACCGCCAGCTCTCTCTTTCTTCTATTTGGCGAAGAAACTTCTGTACTCTATGTCGTAGAAACTTCACACTCACACACTGAAGGAAGCAAAGTGTTGCTGATATTTGAACTAAGACAGGGAATAACTTCTCTCAGGAGAGGATGAAGAGTGAGAGAGAGACCTTTTCTTACGGCAATTCCTGCCAAGTTATTTTTAGACATGGTACCCAATTCTCCCGCGGATAATGTTGACACATGTGTTCCGCAAATGTTTTCGTGGAGGCTGAAATTGCGCGTGTTGTTCTGTCCACGTAACATTCGTTATTTCTAGACCCTAGGATTTCCGAAACCACAGGTGTTCTAAAAATAGCTTGAGAGGGAATGTTGCCTTGGGAATAACGGTATGGCCTCTGTAGAGGGTGAACTCTCCTACGCTAATCCTCTCTTGTGTCTCTCTTGTGTCTCCGCAATCTAGAAACCTGGTGGATCTGAGTAAGATTTCTCACGTTAAAAAAATTTAAGTTAATTTCGTTCTTGCATGTTAACCAAGGCATGAATTTTTAACCACTTTTAGTGTTTAATTAAGCGTGGTTTTCACTACGACTTAAGCACAAACACAAAGATAAGCGTAAAGGTAGTTGATGTAGGGACAACTGCCTTATTTTCGGTTCAATTCATGATCATATCTCCGCGAAGAAGTAAAACAAGATGGCGGACGATGTTTATGCATATGCTTACAGTAGGGCGTTCTCGCTTGGCGTGAGCATTAGCCCAAGCACAAGGCAACGAAAGATTTTGATGTTCTGCTTGTGCTTGTGCTGTGAATGTCCCCTGCTTAGACTTGCGCTTGTGCTGTTGACCTAGTTAAAACCAAGCTTTAGATACATGTAGTGTGTTTGCAACTTCGTATCCACATCCGACCATATTCAACTGATTAGTCACAGCATATTTGATTTTAATTAAGGGAGAATGGTTTTATGACGTAGCACAGAGTTTATCAGATTCTTCTATTCGGGTATTAATTCGAGAAGGAGGAAATGAATACAATTAGCAAAACCGTACAGCTTTGGAGGTGACGACGCTATGATAAATTTCATGATATCATGAATGTCAGTAAATCGCGAGTGCTCAACACGAAAGTGACGAACCCCTTCTCTGGGTTCCTATTACCCACCCCACCCCGGAAGAAGTGACCCTCTAAGAGTAGCGACGGGAATAGGTTACCTAGTCTCAAGGTAACCAGAGTCGTTAGTTTCGAAACCGCATGGTAAAAATAAGAATAAAACCTGCTTCAGTTCAATTTTTTATTATAAAGATGTTAGCTTACTGATCTTCAGTGACTTTGTGCGTGTAGTAGTATATCAAAGGCAATTTAACGTCAGTTTTGCTTGTAGCAAGCTGCAGTCGTCTATGTGATAAAATTACGCTGCTCTGTCTTGGGTCTTGCAACTTCCTGAAGTCCTTGAAATAATTATTATTCTAGATTATTCAAATGTTATTGACAAAGTATTATCATAAAATAGTATTTTCTTCCTGTGCTTCGCAGAGCTCAAGCAAGGGATAGTTGTGAAGTATTTTGATCTCGGGCAGCAGATGGGTATTATTTCATAATGATAATAATTATATTATTAAAGTAGAGATATTATTAAATTCATGAAAGCTATGTAAAATCAAATTACTATTAATAATATGAAATACAGTGATCTGCAACATGCCGCCGGCGAAAATCAATAATAGATTAGATAGAGGACTAGTTTTAAAGAGTTTCTTCCATATTAAAGCTATAGCCATCACTTTTTAAATGAAATTATATTGAGTGAAATAAAGCTGAATGAATTGCAGATGGTTTTTATTGGTGATGTCTCCAGATACATAGCTAGCTATGCGAGATGTTTTTCTTTCATAGTTATCAAGGATCATTCGTTTGGTGTTCCTATAGAGCATAGTTTTCCTGAGTTAACGTCTACTATTATTTTTCGTGCAACTCACGTGCAATCGTATTCCGCGCGAATGCATGGCTACCCGAGAAGACAAGAAGAGCCTATTACCGGCCTTAACCACTGTCCGTAGGTGTTTCCTTTTCACAAAACGACATGTTTGTTGACTGGAGTGGCTGATGACGAAACGCACAAAAACTAGTCCGACCTAGGAATTTCCTTAAGAAACACATATTTAGAGGAGATTTCGTACATGTTCAACTCGATCGAGAATCGGTCTGCTATCGTTTAACTGCAATAAATTAGCCTGCGAATACAGCCGCCTGTCATTCGCTCCCGCTACCACGTGCGAAACGCGAAGACAGACGCTGTCCTGAATCCGGACAGGAGGGCTGATTGGTTGACCGAACAATTTTGCATAATTAGCTCCACAATTATTCATTGCATGGTATTAAGTCCTTCCCTGGAAATTTTTCGACTTAGCGTTCAGTCTGTTTGTTCAATGTTCAATGCAGGTTCAATGCTTCATCGTTTAAATAAAGCTTATTTCAGGCTCTTTATAGTTTTATCTGCGGTGAGGAGGTTTTTGTCAAATTATTTGCTGACCGGATCGGGCAAGTCACTTGTATTTCAAATGGCACTCGTTCATATACCGAGATCATCGGCGATTCATCAATCCACTTTTAGCGCCTTATGCATGACCCAGTGAAGAAACTATCTTCTTTTGGATTTTAATTTCCTTTGGGGGGCCAGAGCAAGATCAATAAAAAATTTTGTGGAACATCGAGTGAGGGAATGTGACATTTGTTGACCTTTCTCCAGAGTCTGAACTTACAAAGGAAAGGTAGCGATATACGCTAGAAAGCGAAATTTATCAGGAGGGTTTGATCGGCGTGGTTGTGGATGAAGTCCATTGTGTTACCAAATGGGGCAATTGAAGCAAAAACAAGATCGTCCAGCTTTTCGTCCTTTTCGTGTGTGGTATTTTCGTGACTCTCGCAGTTTTAATTATGCCATTTTAACGCCGGGAGATTTACGTCATCAGTATGGAATCTCTGGCGGTGAATCGCAGACGTCTGTCTTCGCGTTTCGCACGTAGTAGCAGGAGCGAATGAGAGGCGGCTGTATTCGCAGGCTAGCGATAATCCTCGCAGCCGTTATTAGGGTCGTCACGCAACGTTGGGGAAGAACCGTTGCGTGACGACTCTAATAACGGCTTCGCAGGAGACTACGAGTTGAGGCATGGCTATTGCAGTTGGGATGAAAGTCTGTGTCGGTAAGACCAGTGTAAATATTAATTGCCCTTGGTGGGCGAGTACGGTGCCCGAGAACGATTCTGGCCTTGCACTAATGTGAACAACTTGTCTTTCGAGTCTGGCGAAATCCGCGCGCTGGCGATTGGGAGGAGGCTTTGCTAAAACCGCTGCTTATAAAGCATGGACTTGACATCGCTTTCAACAACTTCCGCCCAGTTAGCAACCTCCTTTATGTTTCCAAATTGTCAGAGAATGCAGAGGCTCATTAGTTCATTGACCACATGGAAGGCGCGGTGGCCTCATGATCGAGCGGTCCGGGTTCGAGCCCTGGCCGGGGACATTGTGTTGCGTTCTTGGGCAAGACTCTCCACCCAGGTGTACAAATGGGTACCGGCGAATTTAATGCTGGGGGGTAACCCTGCGATGGACTGGCATCCCATCCAGGGGGGAGTGGAAGTACTCCTAGTCGCTTCATGCCAAGGAAACCGGAGTTAAGCGTCGGTCTGATGGGCCCACGTGGCCCGAATGCAGACTTTACCTTTACCTTATAGCACCGAGTCAGCACTGCTCAAAGTCAAGAATGATATTTTGTTGAATATGCAAAAGGTCACTTTGTTGGTCCTCCTTGACCTTAGCGCCGCTTTTGACACTGTTCGACACCACACTCTTTGAAATCGTACACAGCGTGTCACTGTAAATGTCACTCAGGCAAGGAGTTCCTCAAGGGAGTTGTCACTGGCCTCTTTCTGATTACGGTCAACACCAGTAAGCTGTTTGAAATCGTCAGCAAGCACCTCCCAAGTGTACACTGCTATGCAGATGACACACAGCTGTATGTGGCATTTAGTCCTGCTGTGTAAGGGAAGGATGAGGCGGCGCTATATGCTATGATTAACTGCGCATGCATACATGATTTAAGGAACTGGATGATTGGAGGCCGACTGATGTTAAACGATGATAAGGCTGAACCAATGCTTACAGGCACTTAGACAACAGTTAAAGTCAACTTGAATGATATTACTCTAGGCGATACAGACGTAGAGGCGAAATCAGTGCAAAATCTTGGGTCATGGTTTTATCGTAATCTAGAAATGTCATTCCACAAAAGGAAACAGTGTCGAAACAGTGCGCCTCGGCATTCTATCATTTGCACTGAATGTAAGTCAGATCCGTAGGTTTTAAGTACCGATACCGCTAAAGCCCCCGTACATGCGTTTGCTACCCCTCGCGTAGACTATTGTAAAAGTCTTTTATATGGTTTGCCAGCTTCTCACCTGAATAAGGTTCAGCGCGTTTTAAAAGCCGCAACAAGACTAGTTTGTCGCGCGCCACGCTACTGTCACATAACGCCCTTGCTATACCAACTGCACTGGCTACCGGTTAGGCAACGCATTAGTTTTAAGATTCTATTACCGCTATTTGGTTTAAAGGCCATCCATGGAATCGCGCCAACGTGATTCAAGAGAACTTGTGTCAATTAAAAGATCAAGAAATTATAGTTTAAGGACGTTCGCGCCAATTGTTTCTGCGCATCCTTACTGCGCACGAAAATTCATGCCACGTCATGCATGAGCGCGCGCGCTGTGCGTAAACCAGGAACACCAGAATAGCAGCATATCGCTAAACACGCACTGACTCTTAACTTCTTCAAGGTCAAAAACTAGCCGTTATCTGTCGAATATTACATTACACTCAAATCCAATAGGCCACGTTCGATATATCAATATTCGGGAATGGCTCCGAGGCTTTCGGGTCAAAATCGCAATTTTTCATTTTTCTTTTGTCCCTCAATTCCCTAAAGAGACTTGGATACAAGGAAAACAACACCAAATATAGAAGTTTGACCTGAAAGCCTCGGAGCCATGTTAGAATATCTATATACCGAGCGTGCCCTCAGATTTTAAACGTGAACCTTCAGATGCCGTAGTGCGCCCACAAGCAAGTACTCAAATGTTTTGCTTATTTACTGGGGAGGTGACAGAAAAAACATGTAAAAGGCACCGAAAAAGTTTTCAAAAAAGATATATAACTTTGAAAAACGCTTGGTTACCCCTACATTTTATGTTATGATATGGAAGTGGCAAGCCTATTCAACACGTGATTAGTTTCTGGTTGTGAGCAAAACGCATTAAGACTGTATTTTAGCTGAACCAGAGGGAGGCTGTCAGAGACGCTAAAAGCGCCGTTGCAACGAATTTTTTTTATTAAAACATGTCAAAAATGGTTTTATTTTATCAGGTACCATGCCGTTTTGAGATCTTTATAAACTTGTTTGCTTTTCTGTATATAAAGGCGAATTCAAAGGAAATCTGTCAAGAAATATCTTTTCCTTCTCAACTCTTTCAGAAAAATGCCGACGTCACTATTTTTGTTGAGATTCCCGAAAAAAATGTGTGGTTACTTTCAGTTTTTCAGTGGCCGGATTCCAACACTCCCTACAAAGATCTACAGGTCCTAACCTTGCGCAAAAACCTTTGTATTTAGTTTATAGAGGGGACCTTACACCGCTCAACGTAAAGCAAGGAAACCAAATCCATTTTACCTTATCATTATAAGATATTTTCCTGTAAAACCTCGGCTGTTCAAGTCTGAAAGATATTGATTTTGGCATGAATTGACAAGAGCTGAAAGTGAGCTATAATGAATTGAAATAGTTATTTTAGTTTAAAAAGGCTATTTCAGTAAAGGCACCGAATCCATTCTCATGTCTTTTCTTACCATGGCTACTGCCGAGGTTAACAAGAGTGCAGCCAAAACGTAGCTTCAATCAGCTACAATTTGACGTAATTAACTGTTGGGTCCTTCCACGCGGAAACTTGTACAGCTTTTGACCATGTAACAGTACAGGGAGCACACAATATTGCCGAGTAGCAGAGAGTAAATAAAAGACTGAAAAGAATGATTTATTATAACACAGCGCGCGCGCAATTGCAAGTCCTACCTAATTCCTTTTGAGTCATCATGAACAAAATCTCT
>Ga0126343_10001504_pt1 | contig 11065 bp, 3 predicted proteins | sample Cyp2metagenome_FD_92531 | JGI IMG/M metagenome (GOLD analysis project Ga0126343, IMG submission 92531) | Coral microbial communities from Lord Howe Island, Old Settlement Bay, Australia - Cyphastrea 2 metagenome | ecosystem: Host-associated > Invertebrates > Cnidaria > Coral ... | reverse complement strand
TACTCTTACTCTTACTTTTGCTGTCAAAGCGAAACTCGGGAAAATACCTCAGTGCTAATCTCCATGATATTTTTGTATGTGCAGGTGTAATTTTTATCTAGTACAATGTGTGAACAATACCGTTTGTAAGTATTATTTTTGCGTGTGTGGAGCCTTGAACTGACTTCGCTTATCAGCGGGAATCATAAACCGCCATGCAACATGTTAAACAGCTGTTTGTCAAATGTCTTTCACCAGGAATACTTTACTAAAGTTATATGCAAATTATGTCTCTGTAGTTTGTAAATGATAGTAAATTTCATGCCTTAGAATTTTTACCTTGTTACAAATTTCATGTGTGAGACATACTTTTCAAGTTCAATCGGGTAACTCCCGGGGGTGACTGAACAACCAAATGAAATCTTTGATGTCTCTTGTCGCCGTTCATGGTTACAAATTGTACGTCAAGACAAATGTCATTGTATCGACTTTGCTAACATTTTTAAACCCGTAACTACACGGATAACGATGAAACTATTCAGTGATAATCTAGTTATTGAAGCTTCGAAAGTATTCGGGAGAAACTGTAATATGCCGCTCGATTGCTCAATAAGCTAAAGTTAGGGGTCTGAGAACAATGTTTTTCTTGTCGACCATTTTGTTTGACTCGACATCGAACATGCTGCTCAGAGGTGTGCCTCAGTGCTCTGTGTCGTCAGGTGCCGGAATAACAATAGAAAATGTATGACATGGAATTTTACCTCTATTTCAAGGGATAGAACTTTTTGTTTTTCTTGGTTACCTGAAGCAATGGGAAAAGTACGTAAGTGTTCATTCGATCGCGTTTCAAACCCTCTGGAAAGAAAAACTCTTTATGTACCCTCCTTCCCTTCGGAAATTTGTCTCCTTTAGACCCCCATACCCCTAGGAATTTCTGTGACCCCCCTTGGGGTGGGTATGGATATTTTCTGGAATCACACATTGACAGAGGGAGCAGAGGAGTTCTTTTCGAATAAATAAATAAAAAACGTCTTACCTCTTTGAAATGCACTGTTGCGTAAATTCTCCCTGCCAAAAAAGCTCATTTCTGAGTCAGCATACATTCATCACCAGCCCACTGCTCCCAAACCGGTTTGATCTTGCGAACTGTCATTATTTTCAAATATATTGACCGCTGACTACAGCGACCGCAGCCTTTGGTAAGACGAAGTTCAACGAAATATCTCCGGAAAGGAGATATTTCGAGGCAAAGGAGATATATGGCGAAGGAGGCAAAGGAGATATATGGCGAGGCAAAAAAATTGGAAGGGAAGAAACTGATACCATGTGACTAATTTGATGTGGACAGTGACAGCTGGTGACGGAAGTCAAATATCACCGGAAAAGGAAGAGCAATAGACCGTTACTAATACAAAAATCAAAACATCAGAGAGTAGAGGGAACTTTAAATCTCAGAGAGATTTAATGAAGAGACCAGGAGCACTTTACGAAAATCCGCCTGAATCGAAGAAGTTGAAAGGATAAAAGAGGGAGAAACATATTTTTGTTTCTAAATGGCAAGATATTTAAATTTTTCGCGTTAAAACTACTAGTCAAAACCGACGTTTCCATCTGATCGAAAAATATATATAATTTTTAACAGGCTAATGACAAATTATGAAGTGGATGCTCAGTCTTCTAGTACGATTAAAGATACACTCAATGAATACAACGCTAAATGCCCAGAGAAAGAGAATTTTGCCTTACAAGTCTTCCAGCTGGGGATAATTTTAAGGGAAGTTTTCCCTGATGTGAATAGATTTCAAAGACGAGTCAACGGTGCGAGGACGTGGCAATACCCTCTCACTAGAATTACCCAAACTTCCACCTCTTCTGATACCATCCACTGGCATGATTTGCCTTATTTTATCAAAGAACTAGGCTGGCAACTAACAAGGACAGCGCATTTGAGGTCCTCGACGTAAGTTTATCGAATGTCCGTAATGAGAAGCGTTTCACTAAAAGATTTCGAGTTTTCTTCATATAGACCTCTTATGTTATGTCATATATATATGATAACTATTCTGAAACATCCTAAAACGACTGAGATGGCAGTTTCAGATCACATTTTCTCAAATGCCTTGAACTCTGGCCAGTTGTCCTTTGTAGCATGTGAAGGTCATCGACAAGACTCCCTGCTGGGCAACTGTCATATGCCGAGATGGCTTGTCACGTGACTTATGACGTTCCCAACATGGCGTCTCAAAATGGGCAAAAGTCATGGTTGGTCTTCAGGAGAACTACCCCGTAAACTCAAGCAGGGGCTCTGAGCTTCCGTACTCCTCCTAGCCCTTGGCGAGAAACCCCCGCATTTCAAATTTGAAGTCAATCGGTTGAAACCGGCCGGAGTTATGGTCCAAAAACCCATTGCATAAATTATGCAAATAAGGCTACTTGATGTCATGTCTGGTTTATTGTTCAGAAAAAAGCGAGAGGCATGCCGTTTGCATGTACGGAATGGCCTTGGTCTGTTCTCTATGCTAGGCGAGTTTCAGGGCTGTAGCGTCTAATTTGACAGAGTTACAGCTGCTTACATGTTTCACCCCTCACGCCCACAAGCGTGGGGACATGCGGCCGAAAAATTACAAATGCAAAATTCCTCAGGAACTTCTTTTGGGTTCTATCGAGCTTTGGGCTTTGTTGGCATTGGGTGGTCTCTCAAGACAAGGAATTTCAGCCTGCTAGCTCACATTCCTGGCGAGTTACGGCCAAAACACCTTCCCAGTCAAAAGTCTCTTATTTTCGATCCGCTCTGAATTTTCGTGGCTGGTTTTACTCAATAGCTGTGGCACAATGCGTCTGCTGGAGAAAACAAAGCTTCTGTTATTTGCAGGGCAATAGTTTCTAACCCTCTAGCCGGTTTGGCGACTCTCGGGACGAGTGGTTAAAGCATTACTTGTGATTTTGTCCAGGAAAGAAACACAAGTGAAAAGACAAGATGGCGGACAGGGGTTGTGCCCTCATGGTTTGCAAATTTCAACTTTGCAGGCAAAAGGAGTTCAATGGTTATCGAGCTTTGGTCATGATGGCCCTGATTTGCTCTCTTCACGGTGCAAGTTTCGTGCTGTTAGGTTAAATCCTCAGTGAGTTAGCGAGCAATTTGTCTCCCATACAAAAGTCTGTAAATTTCGATCCGACTTGTTTTTTTTCTGGGTTTTTCTTCAATAAGTCGGCGTGCATGTTTTTTTTCGCTGTTTTTTGGCTGGAAATGTCTAGAGCATGTTGAGATCTACCTAACTGACTGCTTTTGACTCTTTCAGAATAAATCTGTAGGGATCCAGCTCTGTTTTCGCACAGAAAAGAAACACAACTGTGAAAAAAAGATGGCGGATCTGTTGTAATCTGATCCGCGTACTTTCGATCCGAACCGCGCATATATAAACCCCTCTTTTCGCTGTTTGTCATTCCTTCCAAGCCAGTGTAAGGTGAACTTCTGCCACTCTGCGTTGCATGTTTGCGCCAAAACTTGGACGGTTTTCAACCGAAAATTCTTTTCGGTCTTTTTTGCTGTTTTTTGCTCCCGTAAAGGTAAGCGGTGGACTTCGTCAATGGTTGTGGCCAATTTTTTCGCTTTTTTAACGCTTTTGTCGCCGGATATCTTGCAGGTAGAGTCTTCGTTGCAAGTCCAACAGTTCTTTGAGAACTTTGCTTTTGTGCCAACCTTGTTAGGTGAGTTTCTTTCACTCATGGTCCGGCTTTTTGATTTTGTCTAGTGCACGCAGTATTCTAACGATCTCTTCATTTTTTTCCATAGGTTAGCGTTTCTTTGTTCCTGTTTTTCAACAGTTCTTTTGAGAACTCCTTTTGGTGCGAAATCTTGTGCTGCAATTCAACAGTTCCTGTCAGAACTTTTTGGTCTTCGCATAGTGTCTTCCTGTCATTTGTTCACGTAATACCCCGTTACAGGAACGCATTTGTCGTAAGTATAGCTTTCAATGTCTTGATTGTCATGGCTGTAAACGGGAAAGCTGCCTGTTATATTATTGCTTGTTTTTTTGTGGCAGGTTAGTACCGTCAATGCAGCAATTTTTGCTTGATGTATTGCATGTGATTTTTTCTTTGTCTTGGCCCAGTGCGGGAACGGTGACTTGTCTATTGTTCCGCCTGCATGTTTTATCACGCTAGTACCGTGACTGTGGCCTGTCATGACCCTTTGTTGTTTTTATCTGGGTTGGCGGCATAGGCGAACGGTGCCCGTTATTTCATTGCTTGTTTTTTTTTTGGGCACTCTAGTAGCTTCCCTGCCGCCCTCTGGGTTTCTTTTAGCCCTGGGGTCCAGGTCTCCCCGGTTTTTCTTAGGCTAGGCTTTTTTTTTTCACTTTTTGTGACACAGTGGAGGTAAAGTAGGGCTGGCCTGCTAGTGACGGTTGCTCTAGGCCATTGCTCCTGTCCTCTGAAACCTTGCATGTTGAGCTCACCCTCCTTGCAACCGTAACTAGCGGCCGGCTAAGCCTTTGCCTTAGCTGCTGTCACGTCAGTTGTCAGGTCACGTTAGGTCACGTCATGTCATGTCAGGTCGGCTGGTTTGTGGCCTGCACTGCCTCACGCTGCCACCTTCCACTTGGCTATAGTTGTGATGTCTTGCTGGAATGCGGCTGAGGGAGACTCCTCTTCTGAGAGCGATGGTGAATCGTCTGTGGCCTCTTCCGCCGATGCTTGGGAGCAACGCCAAGCCCAGTCCGTCAACAGCTACAGCGTCAGCCTTCGCAGGGAGCTCGATGTCAGCGCCAGTCAGGCCAACCGCCAGCGTGCCTTTGTTAATCGCCGTCAAGCCTTCCTGGATGAGTACGACTGGCAGCATGCAGACGGTCCCTCACGGATAAATACGGAGGAAGCCCGTGATCTCCGCAATTGGTGCGTCGAGAAGAGCTGGTCCTTCTGTCCCAAATGCGGCCATCTTGGGTTTCAGAAATTACTGCCTTCCTTCCGCACAAGTACCCCCTCGCCGCTGGACGGCAGATGCAAGTGCGGAAATGGAGTTTACTGTGTTCCACAACCGGATGACGTGCCGTTGTTGCTGCGTAACCTGACCAGTGCCGATATCCGTGTGCTACGCCCTTTCGACATCCATTGCGGTGATTACAAGCGCGTGGTACACGGGTACCGCCAAAGGACTGGCACCTTCCGCGTCACCTGGTCTGCCCTGAGCGTGCCAGAGAAGATCATGGCGATAGAGGATCAGGCCAGGCGAGCCAGGCTCCAGCGCACATTCGACTTCTTGATGGCCAAGGCAGACTGCAGCTATGGCAAGTTCGTGGTGATGCAGTCGCGTGGAGTTGCGCAGCCCTTCGCGTTCCAGATCTTCACTGCCCCCGAGTTTCAAGGGGTGGAGTGCGCACTGTGGCCCTCCTTGTATCACACCACCGCCATGTGCGAAAGCATGATTGCTGGACAGAGCAACCGTCAGAGTGGCAAGGCCAGTTTCCTCTTCAAGGTGCTGTCGCCGGTCACAGACTTCTGCCTGGACTACGAGTTGTTGCAGTACCAGTATGACCGTTGGCTCTTCAGGACAATCACTGGAGCCATCAATTCCTCGAGAGCCTCCGGCTGCAGCCCCAACGCCGCTCTCCAGCAGAAGTCTTTTTCCGCCACCTACTGGCAGTGGCAGCATCTCTACCTGCTGGATGCAGTGAGACAGTTCGGCTTCCCATCGTTCTTTCTTACCATCAGTCCATACGAGTGGACCTTTCCGTGGCCGCGCTTCATGGAGGTGATCAGACAGGAACACTGCCTGGAACCTACAGACCTGCCTCTGCTGGAGACACTCCATGTCGCCCACGTGCTCGAGCAGGTGGCTCGAGGGTATCTGACTGGGGCCAACTGTAACCGCTGGCGCCACCACGTCTTGAATAACCAGCAGCAGCCTGCCCAGTCAAATCTGCTGACCTACTTCTATCGGATAGAGTTTCAGTCGCGGGGCACCCTCCATCTTCACATGTTGGTGTGGGTCAAGGATTTGTCCTTGATCCGCGCTAACCTTCTGCACGCCTCCATTCCTTGGGGCAACCGCAACGATGCCTTCCTCGTGGCGGACACACAGAAGTCCTCTTCTTCCTGCCTGCCAATCTGCGCGGCACCAGATTCTTTCCTGGAGCGTCCTGACGGAAGGCAGCATTTACAATTCCAGTACACGCCTGAAGATGCCTCCAGAAATCTGCGCGCCTACGTCAGCACCCTCTTGGGAGCCTTGCGCTGCCGAACGGACGTCCAACTGGCCGACGGCAAAGGCATGCTTCTGAAGTACGTGTCATCCTATGTGACGAAAATGCACGAGGCTGCCACCGTCGAAGGCCTCTACTGCACAGATGTCACCGGCTTCCAGGCTGCCAATTCCTTCCTGAGGAGCGTTCGTCCCCTGGCTCCGGAGATGGCGTTCCAGCTGTCCAACATGAAGGTGGCGTGGACGGACAAGCTGACAAAGCAGTTCCGTGCTCCGTATCCCGGCCAGGAGGACACTAACAATAACTACTTGCAGTATCTCAAGCGAGATGTCAGCGAAGAACAGCAAACCTTGTTGGAGTGGCTGCGATGTCACTACACCGTCGGCGCCAAACCCAAGGCCTTGGGGGCAGACAAGTACCTGGTGGCCGTAAAGTTGGTGTCCGTGTTCAACCCCATCTTCTTCTTTCAGCACCTGCTGGTAAACCATCCTCATCGACACGCTGCCCAGCTGAGACACCTGGAGGAGGCCACCATGCCTCCTGCCATCCAGCATTTTGCCCAGGTGGTCACCCTCATGCCAGACCGCTGGTCCAGAGCTGAGCAGATCCGCCAGCAGTTCGACCATGAAGGGCACAAGACCAGCTTTATGACCACTCTAGTGAGCTACGTCATGGCCCTCCATGACATACACAACCTGTGGCAGCGCCGCATACTAGACGCACGCATCGGCACTCTGCAGGCCAGGTCGGTGGAGCGGCTCTACCCTCTGTCGCCGCTGCAACGGGCAATCTACCGGGATATCGTGGACAGCCTGGCGAAGCGCCAAACCTTCCTGGACCAGCCTCGCCACTCTGCTGACCAGCAAGATTCTTCATGGCGCAAGTACCGCGTGCTGTTGGGAAAACCCGGCACCGGGAAATCCCAGGTCCTCATCAGAGTCATTCACGAGGCTCTGCAGCGTGAGGCTGCAGTCCTTCTTGCAGCACCGGTGGCCCTGCTGGCCCAGGGTTACCGTTCCATCTTCGGTCCCGACCTGGAGTGTGACACGCTGCACGCCTCCTTCCGTATCCCGATCCAGGCTGGTCAGCCTACAGATGTCAACTTCTCTTTGAACCGCTTCGACATGGTGGTGGTGGACGAGGCCTCCTTGGTTTCGCCAGAATCATTCAACATCGTGGCTGGCACCCTGAACCGCCTAAACTGTCGTCCACTTGTGGTGATCGCCGGCGATCGCCGACAGCAGCAGCCCTTGACGACCGTACAAGGCAGGGTGTGCAACACCAAGTCCATCCTCAACGACCAGACGTTCTGCCAGGAAAACTCGGTGAAGCACTCCCTACACCAGCAGTTTCGCATCATGGACAAGCAGTACGAGGCCTTCGTGGAAATGCTCCGCTACCTCCAGCCAACCCAGACACAGCTGGACCAATTCCAGGAAGATCTCGTGCTCTGTCCTGCTGGATGTGTGGCCGATGAGGACATCTTCCAGGCCTTCAGCCGCCGAGCCCACACCACCATAATGACAGTATCCCGGGCCGCTGCTCAGCGCATAAACGGCATCGTGGTGGAACGGCTCTTTGCCAACAAGCAGCCTCTTAGTAATGTTCCCTGCGCCCAGGTGGCTGGCGGGCCACCCATCCTACCTTTCGCGGGCATGGCCATTGTCATCAACGAGAACCGGGACAAAGCCTCGGGAATTGTCAACGGCCAGGACGCCACCTTGGTATCAGTGCAGGGTAACACCCTTATCCTGCGCTTTCCAGATGACGAGCAGGCCTTCATCTATCCCGTCACTCACTTCGTGGAAGGAGAGGGAGACGTGACGCGATACCCCATGACTCCAGCCTACGCCAGGACCATCTCCAAGTCCCAGGGTCAGAACCTCAGGCATCTCCTGGTGTGGCTGGACTGTCCCCTGGTTCCAGCTGGTCTCGGCTACGTGGCCCTCTCCAGAGTACGCAGGAAGGAAGATCTCTCCGTCATGCAGCCCATGTTAGCGTCCCAACTGACACCGGTGCAGGCCTGAAAGTCTCCTGTGCCGTCTGCTGACTCGCCTTTCTTGGGGTTTCTCGTATGATAACTCGGCAACCAAGCTTCTTCCTACAACTGATGCAGTTATCTCGTTTGCCGTGGGACGACGGGAGCGAGTCCTCCATCTCCATCGCTTTTCATGAACTTTATATTGAACTGTGTATGCCAGCTGATGCTCATATATCTTTACACCACCCTATACAATGAACTGTGCCTGCAAATCTCTCTGACAAAGTAACTCTTTCTTTTCAGATGTCTCAGAATTCCTCGGCTTCATCATTTTCGTCTTCCGGGACTGCGCAAAAGCCGGGATACAACAAACATTTTCCCAGAAGTTTTCTTCTGAATTATGGCGGCGCCATACAAGACATTAGCGAGGAGGCCATCCTCTCAAGGTTACATGACTTTAATTGCGAGTGGCTCCAGCGGCCCAATATAGCACTCTCCGAAATGGCGCAGACCCTGAGAGAGAACCTGCCCATCTTAGCCGCCCAAACGCCAAGAGTACTAGACGCCGACTTTGTCGACGGCATACTGGTCCACTTCCGGCCACTGTGCGGCCATTTGTCTCGCCTTGATAACAAGGACAAAACCACCAGCGAGCCTGCCAGCCGGGAAGACGTTGTCGCGCTAATGAAGACAATCACTGGAGAGCCAGAGCTGGAAGAGCGACTTAGAGAGGGCCTCAATGCTGCAGGGGCCCTCTTTATGACCTGTATCCACCTGCTTGTGCCGCTGACGCTAATGAGAAATCCTCAGGATTTCGCGGACAAGGCTCGTCGGACAGCTGCCAACCAGAGATTCAAGGAAGATCCGACGCCGCGCAAGATGCGAGAGTTCATTTTAGACAGCGTCACTAAGAAACGCAGGCCGGTGCCTGGGGCTTCCATTTGGGATGCTCCTGACGAAGAGGAAGAAGACTCCCAGCCAGCCACCAGCTCCCGCCGTCGCAAAAGTCTTCCCAGTGCCTGGGAGGAGGAGCGAGACAGCGCTGGACCAGAAAGCTCCCAGCCTCCTGGCAGGAAAAGTGCGGTGGACTGGACCTCGGCGCCCCCTTCCAGAAGGGGAAAGAGACCGGCCAGACCAGCAATGACCTCCACGCCGGCCAAGAAGCGTTCCAAGAAACGCAAACCAGATGTGTCTTCCTCTTCGTCCTCTTCGGAAGACTCTGACGAGGAAGAAAGACGACCCTTGGCTTCTGCCAAGACTGCCAAGGCCTCTGCTCCCCGGGCCTCGCCAGGGAAGACCGCTGCGTCAGAGTCTGGCAGCAAGGCCACCTCTGACAAGACAAAGAAGAAGAAAAGCAACAAGCCTGTCTGCCTCTCGTCGTCCCCCTCTTCGGACACATCGGAGGAAGATGGGCAACAGACCAAAAGTAAAACGGAGTCATCAGCCCAACGGAAGAAAGCCTGCCAGACTGGCAAGGCCCCAACCTCGGCCAATGACAAAGCAAAAGACAAGGCCGGTAGCAAGGGCAAGGACGCTGCCAAAAAGACAAAAAAGTCCGCCGCAACCAAAGTCCCCGACGACGACGTCTGGAATCAGCTGGGGGCTGCATTAAAGCAACAGTAACTTTTGGACCTTGAAAAGACTTGCCCAGTAGGGAACTCCAAAAAGCAAGGCAAAGTTACGGCCAGCTTAAAGGAAACTTTCAAATTACTTGACAAAGTTGCGGTTATTTGACAATTAAGTTGGACACTAACGGTGCCATTGACACTGAACATTACGGAACCTAACAAAGTTGCGCAAGTAGAAAACTAGAACTAAACGCAAAGCTTTCTTTGCGGACATTCTTTTCTCAGACAGAGTTTTTGTCCTAATCTGCAACCGCTGATGCATTGACATGTGCATAAGGCGCCAATTTCATGCGCTCGGAATTGAAATACTGTCTTTGGCCTCGCTCGGCAAAAAACAAACATGGCGTGACTGGCCGCTCGACAGGAGGACCAGTCACGCCCGCCCGCAATTTTGGTAGCGTTTTTGACTTCTATCGGCAAAAAGAACATGGCGTGACTGGCCGCTCGACAGGAGGACCAGTGACGCCCGCCCGCAATTTTGGTTGCGATGTTGACTTCTATCGGCAAAAATAACATGGCGTGACTGGCCGCTCGACAGGAGGACCAGTCACGACCTCAAGACCCTGCTTACAGCACATGTCAGGCTTTGGCCCGTTTACACAACTGTGTATGTCCTAGGAAAAGCCAGGATAAGACTTCACAACATTGTCAGTTAGACTTTAAGTTACAATAAAGTATAACAAAGCGTATTTTTGTCGTCCTGTCATCTTAATATATGTTTGGCTGCAAAGGAGCCAGATTTTCTTATCCCCTGGATAGGGACATGGTTTAGACTATGGCCTCCCCCGAGCGAGAGGTCTATCAGAGTTCAAACTTAGATGGGTGGTTCAGGGGTGGGTAAATCACTGTACTTGCTATACTAGTAGTGGCAGAGTTCACATGGCCGCCTATCGAAAGGGAATCGCTCGCAGCAAATACTCATTCAGTACTAACGAAATTCAATTCTGTACCTCGCTTTGAACCTCGCTTAGGGAGACGGATGGATTGTTTACGAAACGTTGTTGATGAAATAAAGTTTTAAGAACTTACAACCTGATGGATTTTGTAGCCAAATATTACATACATCTACACGTACCCCGTTAATCCCCGTCAATTAAATGATAACTATCAAGAACAAAATCGGCGACTGTGGTAGGACTTAGTAGAAAAGTAAACCAAGAATGGCGGTATTGTCACCATAAAGACCTCTTGCATTTTATTAATTTAGTACTGAAATGAAAGTCGCAGGACTAAACATCGCAAAAATCGTGATCTGCAACTTCTTGAGTGTTGGGTTA
>Ga0126343_10001503_pt1 | contig 11066 bp, 10 predicted proteins | sample Cyp2metagenome_FD_92531 | JGI IMG/M metagenome (GOLD analysis project Ga0126343, IMG submission 92531) | Coral microbial communities from Lord Howe Island, Old Settlement Bay, Australia - Cyphastrea 2 metagenome | ecosystem: Host-associated > Invertebrates > Cnidaria > Coral ... | reverse complement strand
GGGGTGTATATAAGGAAATGAAAATTCCAAATTACGATCCCGAATTTTCTACCACAAGCGACTACAAGCAAGGAGATCCCTGCATGCCCGCTGATGTTTTCCGGATGTTGATCTGCGGGCCGAACAATTCTGGAAAAACAAACATCTTGCTGCACATGCTTTACGAGTTGCTGGTGTTTGACAAGGTTTATCTCTTCTCAAAAAACCTCCATCTAAACAAGTATCAGTCCCTTTTGCATGACTTTGCCACAAATGGTGACCCTGTTGTAGGATACCAGACCATTGAAGCGCTTGGGGATGAAATCCTTGCGCTTGAAGAGCTTCCGATAGACAACCAAAAAATCGTCGTCTTTGACGACCTGGTTTGTGAAAGCAACCAGAATAGTATCATCAATGGTCGGCGCAGAAAATGCAGCGTCATCTATCTCACTCAGACCTACTACAAGGTACCCAAAAACATCCGGGACAACTGCAGTCACTTTTGCGTTACCAATTTTCTTCCAAAGAGAAAACAAACGAATCGCCGACGAGCTGGGGGTCGATCACAACATGCTGAACCGCGCCACAGACAAAAAATACTCGTTCTTTTATTACGACAAACCCCGGAAATGGATGAAAAAAAATTCGATGAAGATATATAGCCATTCAATCGCCAAAGTGTATGCAGCATACGGAGTCGAGGGGAGACAGAATGACGTAGACTCAGCTGTTTATGACGCGCTCTATGTTGTTGACGAAGGCAAAATGGTGATGCAAACAGACTTGGCGTTAAACACCCATCAAATAAGAGGTGTGTCTGTAGACGAAAACGACAAAACGTGTGCCGTCAGCATTACATATCTTGAAGATGGAGGCATAAGGAAAGCAATAGACAAAATCTATCACGAATTGTTCGTATCTTTCATCGATTTCCGGTTGCCAGACACCTACGAAATCGCCGAAGAAGGTATGTGTAAGTTAAGTGTTGCTGGGATTCAACAATTATTAGACTTAAATGATTATAAGGAAAAAAGGGAATCAGAATCGATAAACGAACGACTTTGATTTACCCTAATCTACGCCATGTTGATACACAATTTGTTTTTGTTGGAATTCTCAAAGAAACATCTGATTTTAATTTCGCGAATACAATCGGTGCCTCATCCTATGTTAACTTTCAGATAGTAAATTCCGCTGTTCAAGTTGAGCATAAAAATGGACAAAGTGTTAATGTTGAAAGACATCCAATACCCGATGGATTTTTTCATAAAAGAGCAATTTGGTTTTGCTTGTAACATTGTGAAACTTAATGAAGATAGCGCAAACTCATTTACCTTCACGCCTAAAAGCTTCGTATTTAATACTGTCTTATTTGATTCAGCAAAAAACACCTTTTTTCGATGAAATTCTTTGGTCTGACTGAAGGTGACAATCGTGGCCTTCTATACAGGTCCATATTAGAAGAAAAATATCGAGATTAATGTCTCAACTTTCATCACATATATATACAGTGGCCGACACTAGAGGAAACATTCTTTATTTCAATCACATTGACACAGCCCTTTGAAAGGGCAGAATGGAAATGCTGAAAAACCTTTACGCCCACTACCACAAGAAACATTATGGCTACGAAAACCTGCACCGCAGCTTTCAAAGAAAGAACCTGCTTTGCAATATTGTGGCGGGCAAAGCCGTCATAACCTCGGCGGTTGCCGGGGGCATCACTTTGAACCCTATCGTGCTCGCTTCATTGACCGGTTTCGGCCTCGTCGTAAAGGCGGTGGCAAGCTTCAAAAAATACGACAAAAAAAAACGGAGAAAGCCAATTTCGGCAGGGTCGAGTACAAAAAATACTTGACGCGATTCGGTTTTATCTCAGAGGCGAACCTTTCAACTAAAAAACCTTCCTCGACAAACTGAAGATGGTCGATGACTTTATTAGCGACCATTGTATAGAAATACCTGCAAAATTAGAAGCAAAATACAACAAACGCTTCACCACAGCGTGATTTCCGCCAACCACTTATTAAACCTTTCTTTCGCAGAGCGGCGGACTTTAAAAGTTTTTGGAAGATGAGGAGAAAGGCGCTCAAGGATTTTTTCCTTTCGCGGCCAGCCTTCAGAAGAAACAGCTTGAAAAAATTCATACAGAAAACAGACATAGTTGATCGACTTAGAGTCGACGCGCCTGAATTGATTAATATAGTTTGCCAACAAATGGTACCTTTCCGGATCACATACTTCTCTCCCGGCCAATATGACTGCATTGAAGTCGTCCAAGATTTTGTATTACTTGAGAGTCTTGTGCAAATGAGTGTCAGATCTGATGGTTAGTGAGGGCCGCTTGATGTTGCCTACTTGACTAAGGACCTGGGCTTCGTCAAATGCTATGCCAAACAGCGCCTTTGTCGCTCCTCATGATTGACAAGCAAGTTCAGAGGTTTCGACATATACAGCCATCTCCTCATTGCAATCCAAACAGATTTTCATCTTTTGTGCTATTTATATATAAATTCAAATGAAAAAACGCCTGGCAGGCCAATACTACAGCCCCAAAGGGTATTGGAAAGGCTTTGGAGCCATCAAAAAAATTGGCTGAGGCTGCTAAAGTAACGAAGATGTTGCTAAACAGTGGCTCTTCAAGCAGGATCTTTGGCAAATCTTTGGCAAATCTTTGGCAAATCTTTTTGGCAAATCTTCCCGTCCCGCGTTACGTACTCCGACCAAAATTTGACGTGCCAACACCAAACGCAGTCTACCAAGCAGACCCTCTTTTTCTGCCACACGATAGGCCGCCTCGTAGCCGCAAGGTTTATAAATAAGCTCTGACAGTTTTTGACGTCGCAAGCCGTTGCAAAGAAGCTGAGCCTCCGACCTCAAAAGACTCTGCTGAAGTTGCGAGGGCTTTCCAGTCGATTTACAGGCGCAGTCCTTTGACTTGGCCTAAAATGCTGCAAGTAGACTCTGGCCGCGAGTTCATGGGAAGTGTTACCCAAGATATGGAAAAACACAAAACCTATATTCGTCGCGGGCGCACTGAGATTCAAGGAGACCAGGCCATTGTCGAGCGTTTCAACCGCACGCTTGCCGAGCACCTTTTTGGTCATCAGTATGCCATGGAAATGCTTCTGCCTCAGGGCCAGCGGTCAACTGCGTGGGTCAAAAGGCTTCCAGATGTTGTTAATGCTCTGAACAATGAGGTTACAAGTCTCCTTGGTAAAAAGCCTGCTGTTGCAATCAAAGAGAGGGTGGTCGCGTTAAAACCATTAACAAAATATTCCAGGCCTGTTGGGATAAAAAAAAAACCCTCTTGTCAATGTGAGATATTTGTATCAACCCGGCGAACTTGAAGGCGGGACCAAAAGAGCCACTGACCCTATCTGGTCGTTAAAAGTCCACCAGATTGAAAGAAGTGTTACCAAACTTAACGAGCCTGTTGTCTATTATTTGTCTGACGGGCCTAAGCGCGACTTTGTTCGTGAAGAGCTGTTAGTTGTGCCGCCTAATACGCAGCTCCCGCCGGCCTGATCGCTCTGTGCCCGCACGCCAGCGTGTGCACGCCGTCGCCTGCTATCCAGCGCTTTGTGTCAAATGGCGATATCGAAGTCTTGTTCATGCACATCCCGTACATCTCGTGACCCTCCCTCCGCAATATCTTCATTTTGTGCATGAACTGTTTCCTTCCGAAAAGCGATTCTTTGTAATGCTCGTGCGTTATCTCCCTTTCGATCACATTTTTTTTTCACCCCCTTCGCCTTCTTTATATTTTTTTCGGCCAGCTTCACCGAGTACATCTTCGGCTTCATCGCAAACACTTCTTCTATCGCCTCTCCACCGCACTCGTCCTTCATCTTTCCCAAGACCTTCTTGTTTCTTTTATCGTAAAGTGGGTGATCTTTGGGGTAGTTGCTTGTATCGTAAACCCGCTGGTTTTCGTTCATATCTTTGTAAACATCTTCTCTCTGGATGTCTAAGATCAAGCTGTCTGTGTCTGTGTATATCAGCTCGCACTTCGGCCCGTATCTGGCTTTCAGCTGGTTGTAGTAAAAGTCGTACATCAAAATCTTGCTGTCCTCGAGAATCGTCATTCCCGTGTTCACTGGCTTGTTCATAACCAACCGCTTTTTCTTCATATGTATGCCTGCCACGTCGTAACTGAAAAGTGCGAAGCTGTGAAATGACGGGTCTGAAACTAGCTTGCGAATCCTGTTTTCATCCCACGCCCGCACAATCTTCACTTCAATTCCACTCTGTTACAAAGGTTCTCCATGGTCTTGCCAAATACCGAATTATTCATCAGCTTGTAGAAGTCTGTCTCGAAATCGCTTTTTGCCTGCTTCCTGAACTCAGTGTTCATCCTGATGTACGGCTCCATCCATGGCTCTTGATTAAACTCCAGAACTCTATGAACCTTTTTCAGTCGCATGCCCTGACTCAGATAGAACTGAAGGTTTTTGTAATGTGTGACGTACTTTTCTTTGTCCTCCAGCGTTAAGACCAGCTTCTCTGTGCTGGGCGCTTCCAAGCCCAAGTCTTTCATCAAACTAAGCTGGTATTCTGACATCTTCTGCAAATCCATCGCCCTTTTCTCTGGCGCCGTTGTGCGCTTCATGCAGTTCTTCGGGATATTCAAGGTCTACCTCCAATATCCAGCCTTTCCTCGCGTTCGGCCCTACCTTCATTATCTGTTCTTCGGTGGGCGTCGCGCGCTTCCAATGGAACCCGCTCTTCGGCAAAGGCCGTCTCATTGCCCATCCATAGAGGTTGTTGGCATCAAGGTATCATCCCCCTCATCCCCTTCTCAATGAATAGGTGCATGTCCAGGTCCGTCAACAGCTCCAGCTCCACTCCTGTCTTCTTCAGCAGCGCGTCCCAGCTCAGGCCCGGTGCGGAGTAGTAGTTCGCTGGGTTAAGCCCATATCTGTCTTGGCATACCATCCTGAAATTTTAAAAAAACGTCCGCTAGCAGCAAGACGTCCGTGACAACGTACAGGTCGTGGTAGTCTTCCAGATTTCGGCAAAAAAATTTTGCCCAGACTTCTTGCGCGTGCGCGTACTCTTCGTCGCTTATTCCTTTCCCGTTAAGGCTGGAGTAGAACTATTCTTTCTCTGGCATCGCGATTTCATCAAACCTTTCAAACGAGTCCATGTACTCGTATGGGTAGATTCCCTTCCTCAGCAACAGCCAGTACTTGTCTTCTTCCATAAATGTTCTTTGCATTATCGGGAAGCAATCGGTGCTCTTGACCAGCTTATCAAGGCCGCTTCGTAGAAAATTTATGCTGTCAATGAATGTCACGTTCCCTAGAGAAAATGAAATGTATTTTTCTTTGTTGTTTGGGATACATTTTACTTCACCTGGGGCTCTTGCCATTGCCTGCATCTCCAAGCGTGCGTCATAGCCCCCAAGGTTGTGAAATATTACGGGCAGGTGAAATTTTTCGGTGTCCAGCTTCAGCTTAAAATTGCACTCGTTGCGCGCCTCGCCTCTATAAAACCCCGTGATGTGGTCGTGCTCTTTTACAGAGTCTTTGAGGTCTCCTACTAGAAGTGGGCCAGCACAAAATAGACATTTATCTTGTTTGGGTTTTATTGCCGGCTTTTTTTTTCGTATGGCCGGCCTTTGATTTTTTTCATTTCTGCAAAAAGACATGTTCTGTGGCCTTGCCCGCAGTAAAACCCTTGTGTAAAGGTTGTGGACAGATACGGAGTCCAAGAATGTGTCTTTCGCAAGGCTTTGGTTGCATATGTTGCAGTCCTTTGCGTTCCTATGACTCTTCCAATCTTCATGTGTCATTACAAGTGGTCTTTTGTTTTCCATTTCAGCGCGTATTTGCCTTTCTTGTTGTTGCAGCCAACTTAAGAAAACGAAAGCCGCATCTTCTCCTCTGTAGTTAAAAGGCCCATATAGCGCCCCATCGCTCCTCACGATGATGTAGGCGAATCCGCATGGCTCGTGCTTCTCACTTTTCACTGTGAAGCTTGCTTCCGCTGAAGGTTCGCAGCCGTCCATTTTTTTAAGAATGCATTCAAAATCTGCATAAACCACATAAGGTGATTTCATCTGTTTGTGGTAGTTTTTGAATGCCATCTTGTTTTCTCCTTCTTTTGGCAATTCTGTTCTCGTTGGACTTTTCAACAGCCATTTGCACTCTGGCTGGTGCCTTTCCAGTAGTTCTTTCCTTGAAAACCCGTGAAGGTAGCGTTCGCAGAAATGCTTGCCATCATTGTGCTTTGTCTGGTCATACAACAGCGCGGTGAGCCTTTTAACCAAGCTATAATGCATGTTTTCTTCTTTCTTGATCAACATCAAGTTTATCCGTGGAATGTTTCCGTCCTGTTCACTTAACCTGTGAACTATCACTTCTTCTTTATCCCAACCAAACACGTTTATTGCAATGCCTGGGCTCTGTCTTTCGAGTTTGCCAATCTGTGAGACGAGCGTTGGAAAATCAATTCCTGTAAAGTTCAATCCGTCATTTGTTGGATAAGATGATGTCCTATCGACATGTGTCCTCGCCGGGAATAAATGAGCCCCAAGCGCCCATCTCAGGCACATATTATCTCTGTTTTTTATGTTAATTATCGCCCTCTTTTTTTTCAGCTTTTCTGGCAAAGGCTTGTAAGCGCCTCCCCTCAACGGCTGATACCTAGCCACATTTATAAAAGCTTCCAAAATTTCATCGACCGTCCATCCTGAGCCTCTTTGAGACCACGCCTCTATCTCGCTTCTCACTTCATCAACGAACTGATTCAGAAAATCATTCAATCCGCCGATGTTGTTTTCATCTAGAATTATTGGCTGCATTCGGTTAAAATAATGTTCCATGTACTCGTCATTGCCGTTTCTGTTGATGTAAAATCTAACGTTAAGCGCCAATTGTATTTTCGCGCTTTTCAAATCCTCGACTTCTTGTTGTAAGATGTCGATAAACTCTTCCTTATTATTTCTGAAAAAGTTTAAGTCTCTATTGCTCCTCCTAACATCCATTTTCCAAACACAAAGCCAATAATTTAAATTGTTTCTATTTAAAACAAAATTAATCCTTCTGTTTGGTCTTAAGGGGCGCCTTATCCTCTGATTCTCTTCAGTCTGGCCATAAAACATTTCAAGAACACCTCTCGAAAAATTTGCCGATGCCATTTATAATGACATCACATTTGTTCAATATATAAAATATGATTCTAGACCAGAAATTTTTCATTACACACATGTACAGTGGGGGTTCTGGAACGAAATTAAAAAAGCACCTGCGGCGAGCCAGGCAAGCCGCATGTGATCTTTTAATTTTGGTCCAGAACCCCCACTGTATATGTGTGTTGACGAGGCTGGATATTGGAAAGGAATAGATTTTTTTCTGCCGATATGTGAGCTATCGACAGTTATTTTGCGAAATGGCCTTGCGAAGTAAACACGATCTTATCATGTTTGTGAAAACTGCAATGTCAAAGAATTCCATGGCCGACTTAATACCTTTTTAGCGTATTTGTTATTGCCTTCAAATCCAATAGTCTAGTCATTCTACGAGAAGAAAAGACCGAACCTTGAAGTAATTGCAACAGAATTTATTTTGGCCGGAAGTTATTGTACTGATGCCTATAAATAATATGTCAAACGTCCACCAAATGTTTCGAAGGATAAAATGGTGAAATTACAGTTTTATGATTGAATTCTTTTTCTAAGTTCAAAATGGCTGCCGCGCAATTTATTCAAACTATATGCGTAAATTTTTACAGCAAACAGCTAAAAACAATAGGCGTAACTGGAAAACAAAATCCTTGCACGTGTATAAATGTAAAGATTTGAACAACTTTTTGATCACATCGAAGAAATTTTATTTCGTGAACTGGAAAAGAATAGTTTTCCTTGAATTAGTTCTCAATCAATAAGTATATATGTGTATCAGTGACTCTAAAAGCTCTCGATTGTTTAATTTGGAAAATTCTTGCTCCGTACAACTGCTCTGGACGATTCTCTGGCCTTCAAACTAACAAAGTTCTTCGCTTCACGAGATATTTATTTAGACGAGTATAGGTGGAAACGCATTGCTAGACGTCCAGAGTGGTACTTTAGTTAACAATGTCGTGTGAAGTTAAGGTATAGATGGTTAAAGATGTGTTTTATTGTCCGGTTAACATCAGACGATGGAGTATTGTGTAATTTGCAAGGAATTATCAACCAATGGCCTCGAAACAGTGGCACTTAGGCAAAAGTTAAGCGATGGCATCAACAATGCAAGTAAACTACGTGGCAACACACTCCAAACTTTCGCAGGACAGCGTTTACATCAAAAATGCAGGCAGAAATACTGTCATGTAAAGGTTGTTCGTTCCTACATCAAGAAACATACGCCTGATGAAGAAACAGCCTCTGATACAAGTCGTACCCTGCGTTCCAGTGAACCAATATTTGATTTTGCTTAACTTATGGGAAACAAAAGAGGACATGATGTTTTTGCTGTTAGAACATTAGATTTTCAAACCACATTAAACCGAATTTGTGAGGAGCGAAGAGACGGTTGGGCTCAGAAAGTGCATGGCAGAATATCTTTTCCCCAAGATCTCATTGCAGCAGGTGCAATTTATCACCAAGTTTGCAGTACCAATTTCCGGACGGGGAAACAAGTACCGCTTTCTCATTAAACTAACCGAAGCAAAGGACAAAGAAAAGCAGGCCAACTGATAAGTCTAGGCAAGAAGCATTCTTGGAGGTTGACGACCAGATAACTGTGAACGATCTTATGAATAAGATGGCAGAATTCAACGACCAAGAACCTTACAGCGCACGGTATATGAAAGGAATGAGCATTATGGAGAAAACATCGTTATTGCTAGTATCAATAGTGAGGCTGATGTCGTAACATTTAGGAGTACAGCTTCGACCATCTTGCAAAATTTTTATGACGCCTCTAGAGATGTTGACCCTGAAGCCGATAAAATCAGAGTGATTAAGGCAGCTGCTGATCTCATAAAAGCAGACATCAAAAGTAAGGACATCTCCAAAAGTTTTTATCCATTACCTGGAGAGATTTCGTCTTTGGATGAAAACTGCGCTTTTCTACTTGAAACGTTGTATTTGTTTCTGAGAACAATATTTAACGAAAAGAGTGCAGAGCGAAAGATTGCTTCCATAAGGCAAGCCATTATTCAAGCCGCTCGGCCCAGGGTCCTGATAGCTCCTCTTCAAATCGGCCTGGCAGTCCAAATACACCACCATTATAGATCCAATTTTTTAATTGATTCCTTGAATAGTCATGGGTTTTGCTCTTCTTACACTGAAGTTAAGAAATTTGAAATGAGTGCGGCGCAAACAAAAGGCATAGATATTCCTGGTTTCACCACTTTTCACTTTGTACAATATGTAGCAAATAATGTAGACCACAATGTCTGTACGCTGGACGAACAGAGCACTTTTTATGGTATGGGGATAATGGCTGCTGTTACTCCGGCCAGGCATCCAGATTCTCCAATACCGAGGTGTTGCACCACAGCTGCAGAGATAGCAAATGTTGGAAAGATTGATATTCACTATTACAAGAGGGCTAATGATGTCAAAGTGCCTTCGGTTTATGAGAAATTGCCATGTCTTTCTATCGTCAATAAAACTTGGAAGTTAGACTTTCTCTGCAGTTTAGTTTGGCCAATCCGATCCCCCAAGCCAAATTGGTCTGAATTAATGCAGACTAAAAGCAAAGGAAGCCATTCCGGAAAATCTTCCTTTACATTCTCAACAATGATTGACATGGATCCAACAAACATGAACTGTATATGAAGATATGTTTGATCATCGCAGTTATACACTCAACTTAAGCAGTTGAGAAATTAAAGCCTGTATATATTCAACGCTTAAACTGTTTGTAGAAGCACAATGTAAAAGACAACATACCACGCCTATTATTACATTTGACCAACCTTTGTGGTGGAAAACGCAGCTTGTTGAAGAAACAGAGCCAGTGAGAGGCAAAGACCCAAGTCAAAACGTTCCAGCGCCCGACAGTGTTATAATCCAAAGGGAAGTTCCCGATCTAATTCACAAGGCAGTCGAATTGTATGAAAGGTTAATGGCTGGCGATATTGGAATAGCCGAAGTCTATTCAGACAGCCTGCTAGACATAGCCAAAGAAAGAATGGATATAAAAAAGAAGAAACTAGCGAACAATCCCACAGCACGTCTTTGGTTGCAATATATGGGCATGGTGGCTCTTCTCCGTCAGTTTATCGAAGCAGAACGTACGGGGAATTGGGAACTGCACCTGCAGTCTCTCAGAGACATGCTTCCTTTTTATGCTGCTGCCGGGCATAATCTATACGCCAAGTCCGTATACATATATTTGCAACAGATGCTTGAGCGTAACTCAAATTATGCAGACGTCTTAGAACTCTTTAAAAAGGGGTTCCATGTAATTCGTCGGAGCGATCGTTTTTGGGCAGGACTGTCTTCAGACCTGGTCATTGACCAAGTTCTTATGGGGAGCGTAAAGTCATCGGGTGGTTTGACACACGGTCGTGGAATGGCTGATTCGCAACGCGCACAATGGTTTTTGTCTACGCTAGCATGCGCTAGCATTAGTTCCACAATGCAGGAATTTACGAACAAGTGTTATGCGTCAAGTAGTCAGCACAAACAAATGACAAAAACAAGACAAGCGAGATAAGATAGTAGTACTCTTCTCGGATACTTACAAGAGCGAAATCCATTTGATTGTGATCTATCAATGCGAAACATTTCTATTGGCGTAACAGCTGATTGTACTGTGAATGTGGATAGAGTGAAAGAAGTGGGAGAAACAATACAGAAATCCATGGTGAGAAACAACGTCCAAGAGTACACTTTCAAGAAATAGAATCATCTGGTAACAATGGGGCAGGAGAAATCAATTAAAGTAGAACCGTGAACCGCTGCAAACTGATCCCCAACTGCTATTTCAGCGTTTGACAACAGTGGCCCAAAACATGACAGAGAATGTTGCAGAACTTTTTTTGGGGTCGCTTCGTGAGCGAATTCTGTGGAAACGTGATGAGACCTTTAACTCCATAGCGAAAGGCTATGTAGAGTACATCCAACAAAAGTTCACAAGCCCTATTGT
>Ga0126343_10001502_pt1 | contig 11068 bp, 7 predicted proteins | sample Cyp2metagenome_FD_92531 | JGI IMG/M metagenome (GOLD analysis project Ga0126343, IMG submission 92531) | Coral microbial communities from Lord Howe Island, Old Settlement Bay, Australia - Cyphastrea 2 metagenome | ecosystem: Host-associated > Invertebrates > Cnidaria > Coral ... | reverse complement strand
TGTTGAATGACACAACCTTGTGCCCAGGTTTTCTCGGTCAATGGTTCAATAATTTTTGACGTCAATGATTCAATAATCTGCAGCGGGCTGCACTTTTGACGTCATTTTGACGTCAATGGTTCAGTAATCTGCAGCGGACTGCACTTTTGACGTCATTGGTTCAATATGACAGAATTCTTGGTCCACAGCAGCTGTTTATGGTAAATTATGCGCGTGGCTTTAACCAATCAGAAACGGGAAAATATTTTTAATGAATAATAATCGCTGATATGTAGACAACGATCGACCAAATTCTGCTCTTGATCGAAGCTTAAAACTATTCTTTTCCTTAAACTCAATCAAAAATGTTTAAAATTGTATATTTAGTGCTTAAGGACGGTCGCGCTAGTTGTTCATGAGCACCTTGTGCACTTATCTTCACACGCCACGTCGTACGTCGTACGTCATGCATCAAGCACGTGCTAAATAATAAATTAAAATGAATAAATGACAGGGCAGATGGCCATTGCTATAGCTTTGCGTGAATTTAACGATATTGGACGACGGATCATTTTCTCTACCGATTTTCTACGATAAGCGAAACAAATGAAGAATATCTATTGATTACAAGTTTGATGTTTTTGCAAAATGCCCTATCGAATTGGGTTAACGTTCGGTCTAGCGCTTCTTTCATGTGTGCAGCAGTCAGTTTAAAATGCATCTTGAAGGGTTAAGTTTTGTGAAAGTGTCGGCAACGTTTGGAACTATTTACCAACAGACCCACTTCTTCAAAATATTACTATGATCGTTTGCTCCCGTTGACTTGCTGTCGATATTTTTAATTATAAACCTCTGTAGACCATGCTGAATTACGCCCGCAAATGTTTTAAAGTAAGGAAAGTTTTCCACACGCTTATCCTTGAAACGAAGTCGGTGACCCCCAGGTTTTGCATTTCTGACACAAGTAACTCATTTTTTGACTACATAAAAATTTCAAAAGAATCTGCCGACTGCAAAATGTTCGTGTGTACGTTCTTAATCGTTCATGGTGTCAACTAAATCAATCAGAAAAAAAAATAGAAAAAAAACTTAACGAACACTGGATAACCGCAAGAAAAATCAACGATAAACCCTCACCGCAACATCCATTTCTAGCGCCATTATTTAAACGTTTCGTCCTATAAATACATGTATATAGTAATTAAGAAATAGAAAGCATGCGGCTCGTGGTCCCACAGCATTTCTCGTTCTCCCAAACTTTCACTCGTGTTTCTATAACTCGATAGAAACACTATAAACATGTTTTTTTTTTATTTCTTTTAGAAAACATCGCGGCGAAGAAAACGTAAACAACTTGTTAACTTGATCATCAAAATGTAAATTCTCTTTGCTCGCGCCATCAGTACATCAACAGCGCGTGCTAGTTCTGTGTCTCCATCGAGTTATACAAACACGATGTTTAACCAATCAACGCGCGTAATTTCTCAGGACTGTTTTCTAAATTAAATTAATATTTAACTGAAGACGAGGTCTCCGATCGCCTAAAGGCAGCTTTAGGAGGGTCCCTCTAAAAAATAAAAGTCCAAGCTGAAAACTTAATACTTCAATTCAGGTTTTAAACTAGAACTAAGATGAAACATACTATTACCAACTAGGGACATAATGATTTTATATCTCAACAATTTTCCACAAAATAAGCACATGCTTGATTTAAGTCTGAAAAAGGTCAAGCAAGAAACCACAGCACCGCGAGACAATTTCATTTCACAGAACACCGTAGCGTGATAGACACATGCATGGCAAACGTCGCACGCCGTGTTTGAGGCCACCGAAACACCGTAAGTTGGGATTTTATTCATGGCATCACCGCATTCGAGAAACGATCAACACAATATAGCGGCTAATGTCCATCTCCGTCAGCGAACTTTAAAAATTGCAGTTATTTTACACAGATTATTTTCTGACTTTGAAAGTCTGCCTGAGTTAAGGAGTAAAAATGGAGTTGAGTGCTAAGTCGCTCTGAGATAGTTCAAAGTAAGCCTAGACGGCAAAGCCGGAGCAAATACGAAGGGAAGAAGTTCCGGTTCGAAATAACGAGAAATTCAAGGCAAGCCTTGTTAAAGTTATCTGAGATATATGTGAAACAGTCTACTGTACCTTATAATTAATGTCACAAGGCAAGATGATGCTGAGTTAGTCTTCGTTCGTTTTAGTTTGAGGCTGTCTCAGTCACCAGTAAACTAAAGGAAGACTTAATTTACCAATTAGAAAAGCGCAACATCTGCCGCAAAGAAACCTGCACGAGTTTGTTTGGGTCTGGACGGGGTTACCTGACAACTGACAAATGGCAAACAATAAACTAAAGGAAGACTTAATTCACCAATTAGAATACTCATCACCTGCCATAAAGAAACCTGCACGATTTTGAGAGGGTCAGACAACTGATAAATGGCCAAAAAATAACTAACAACCGACAAATACCCGAAAGTTCAACTTACAACTGACATTCGTAGACAGATTAACTAACACCAGACCAAACGTTTTTGCCCTTGGTATTCGGAATTTTCTGTTGAATGGTTTGCCTTTCAAAACTTCAATAATTTCCAGATTTTCTGTGAATTTTCCCAAGAAATGTCCCCACCATTTGTCACCGTTTCGAAGTTTCCGGAATTTTAAAACGAATGGAATTATGATTCCTTTCGTCTTAAAAAAAAGTTATGTTGGAGAGGTTTTAGGTCTTCAGTGAATTATTAAGGTGGTACATACACAAAAATATGGCAATGTTCATGAAAAATTTCATGTTTTAAAAAAATACAAGAATTTTCCCAAGAAATGTCCCCACCATTTGTCACCGTTTCGAAGTTTCCGGAATTTTAAAACGAATGGAATTATGATTCCTTTCGTCTTAAAAAAAGTTATGTTGGAGAGGTTTTAGGTCTTCAGTGAATTATTAAGGTGGTACATACACAAAAATATGGCAATGTTCGTGAAAAATTCCATGTTTTAAAAAAAATACAAGATTAAAACCCTTGAGCACTTTTAAAAACTATTTTGAAACGATTTTTACCTCCAGGTATAAGTATGAAATCTAAAAGTACAGAGTGGCATCAGTTTTTTTTTACGTAGCAACGGCCATAGCAGCGGCTCTTTACAATGGGAACATGACCAAAAATATAGATTAGTCTTAACATGTATGGACGATGCGTTTTAGAAAAGCTGTAAAGAGATGCACAACTCGATTGGTATCATTGTTTGGGAAAAGCTTGGCCTGATTTACCATTACAGGCTGGGGTTGGAATAAGTCAGAGCCAAAGAAAGGCGAGAAGCATAACTGTCTCGAATTCTCCTAACTCCTTTAGTGTTTAGATGAGTCTATGTAAACACAGGAAAAGTCCTCTGTCGCCCCTTGAATTAAATTTTTGAAAGCAACCGTATTTACATGCGTACTCTCTTCTAAACTGACGCCTATAGAACAATGACAGCGCGCGTAATTCTATTATTGCACTACTCGAAAACAACGGGTGTCATATTACACCACAACCTCCCGTTAACGGGCCACCTCTCTACAACCTCTCCATCTCTCTTTCCTCTGTTTCCAAGGTGGCCTTAGCGGCGAGGTCTGACTGTATATTTGTCCAAATTTGTCCAAAAGTGTATCAACGATTTCACAGTTTTTGTGACTACTGTGCCTGCGCAGCAGTCACTATTGCCATCATTCTCGTCCCCAGAGCCTCCGTTTCTTTTGGTCACGTGGTCGGCGAAACGGAGGGCTCTGGTAGCAGCAATTACCGGATGTCCGTAAATCACGGACATCCAGTAACGCATGCGTAATTTCTCCCAGCTAATCTGCTCATGCTCAGAAACTAAAACTAAGGCAGGGGAGAATGTTCAAAAACTAACTATAATTTTTAAGCACGCAACCGGAACGATGATCCTGCTGGTATACGTTGGATCAATAGTGATCTAATCGGCTTCACATACAAATGAAGAATATATAAAAGCAGAAACCGACACAACGTAGGATGATTTTTTGAAGGTGTACTATATTTCGGCTGGCCAAACCAGCCTCCTTCAGGTACAATGGAAGAGGAGAGAGGAATAGAGTGTATTCTTCAGTGTGAAATGATCAAAGAAGTGTTGACATATGCTTTCGCTTCGCTGAAGTTAAGTGATTTAGAGTTAAGAAGAGAGTAGAAAGCGGCCTTCAATGCTGTCGCCGTTTCAAATACGATTCCAAGCTTGTCTAATATTTTACAAACGGATTTCTTTGTGCATTTTGTGGTGAAGTCAGAAATCGTTGTGTTCTTGTTGTTTGTTCTCTTCGCACTCGTTAAAAAGGAAACTGAGGTGACTATTGATGACACTGTAAAATTTGTTTATGGACACACGGAAACGTTTATGGAAATCAGCTATGTAAATATTGAACTGACCAGAGGATTTAAATTTAGGCCGTGCTTGAAGATGAAAAGAAAATTTCTTGTAATGGTAAGAACTATTTACTTCATGGTTAGACATTGGTTTTGTAAGGAGCAGCAGAATAAAAATTTGTTGAACGCAGAAAAGTTTTGTTGTATTGGAGTTTCGCTTATCTTTCATTGCAAGGATGTAATAAGTTGCTCACTTTCATATGATCTTTCGTGTCCTTCATAATTCCAATTTTTCAAGTAACCCCATTCTGTTCATTTTCTTTTACATAAAAAGGGTTTTATAAAATCAACAGATCATTAAATTATCAAATTAAGTTAAAACAATCAATTTTTATTTTGCACTATTAACATAAATAATTTACATCCGTATTATAATTAAATAGATTTATTTTGCATATGGCTATGGAAAGAATGAAATTAAAATATGTATGTGGTAACCAGAGCAAAGGGTAGTCATTGGCTTTTGAAGTGGTTACCACCATATGTGGAGAACAAAACTAAAAGTCTTATGACAGTTGTTATCGAGTGGTTATATAGGTGTGCTGGAGGCTTTGATAGGAATTGTAACTTAATGTGATTATTTGGAACATCTAATGATGATATGATTTTTGTACATTCAGGCTTAAGAAGAGCCTGCTCACTCGAGCTTCTGTGATTGGAGGCATTACAAAACTAGATGAAGGGTATTCCTACAATGTTGTTCTGCCACCCTCATTTTATACCTTTCTATCAGCTCATATATAAAGCTTAACCTTTTACAGGGTGCTTTCAACAGCAATATCAACAATTTATTTCTAATCAGTGTTCCCATGTAAGTACATGGTATAACCTAATCTATAATAGAGCTAAAAAATATTGTAACAAAAATTAGTATTTGGTATTGGTATTCATGTACAATGTAGACGTGTCTGACATGAACATCAAAATTGATTCAAATTGGTATGCCATGCATTATTGAAGATATTTTTTTACAGAAAACTAGATGAATGGCAGATAATGCATAATTTGCTCCCTTGTAACTCGTGTTACATCAGGGTGAAAAGGCTCTTTAACCTGTTATACAACCACGCCTAACAACACATCTTAAACACATACTTTCTACTTCTCATGGCTGATCAGAACATCAAGCACATAGCTTTACTACCTTACAATGGTTTTATCTCCATTTTTTACAATAATTTTTTGAACTGCTAGAGCAGAATTATCTATATAGGGTCATCCTTCCAGGAATTTATGCAGGACTGTTTTGGTCTGAAAATTAACAAAGAACAGTAAATAATGGTACGAAATAAATAAGCTCTCAAAGGCTATAAAACGATTATGATAGTTTTGTTAAGACAGTGTTAATGTAACTCTGTACTCCTGTTATGCCTCAAATTTCAGCTATAGTTATTTTCCTCTACACAACATTTCGGGATGAGGCAAACTGAAGCAAACTAAACCCTTGCCTTACCATAAACGTTTGTTCACGTTTTTGGGGAAAACCTATAGGGGACTGGCACTCTATAATCAGAGAGAGAAGCCAAAAAAAAATTATATCTATAACAGCAGAGGCTTCTGTACAGCTAGTTAGAGGTAAAAAGAAACAAAGCAAATTTGAAGTTCACATTCACTACATCAGCCCAGGAGCATAGCAAAGTAATTTACAACATGATCCAGCCCTTGACTCATTTTGGCAATTAATATACATTTTGGACTGCTAGAAATTATCCGATTTGCTTGAGCTTTCTCTTAATTGAAAAATCACGCTCACCTTCGGATTTTCAAGTGTCAGATTTGCTTAGCACGAGTGGTATTTCTTCGTGTTTTCACCTGGCTCAAAGTTTCCTCGAGAGGGAAATTTTTCTGCCGATTGGTATTTAATTTTATGATTTCTTGGGGTATGGTCAGCGACAAAGTAACTGTTGTATTCTGCTGGTTGAATTCTCAGAGTTTTTTAAACGTTTCTTCTCGCCTTCTTGGCAGCTACAACAAAGGAGGATGATCATTACGATCGAGAATGACATCGTTGTGGCGACCTACCTCTTTGCATTTGGTTACGTGGAAACTTCTGCGTTCTTCGTAAAGCGCGCCAACAAATTGTCAACCGGACCGGAAGTAAAATGAAATGCGTACAATTTTGTGATTTTCATTTCTGTTGCGCATTCTTTTTTTGTCAGCCAATGAAAAAATTCGTCCAGAGCTAGTCGACAACGACAGCACTGGGGACGAGAATGTCCTCCCACCGAAAGATTTGACATGCGCATTTTGGAAGAGCGCTCTCAAAGATTTCTGACTGTGACGTAAGTTAGTATCCAGACTCTTTGGAGAGAAGACCCTGGGAACAAGGTCGACTATTCGCGGGAAAATGAGATTCGCAAGGTTATAAATGTTCTTATCTGATTTCCCTCTGCTCCGGCCTTGATAAGATCCTTGAATCTTGATCGTTCCTTGGACTCCGGAAAACAGAAACGACATTCTTTGTCATTCTCACATACTGCAACTACATCATCTTCATTAAGGAAATCATCAAAAAAATATTACCAGTTGAACAGGAAGGATGACATGGGCTTCAACGCCGATTCAGTTGTAAACACGAAAGCATGTCAACTCAAGTACTACTGGCTGATATCCTTCCGATGGTTCCTGTTGAAAACCCGTTTGCCTCCCGCCATGAATTGACTCAGTCATCTTTAGAAAAGGATTTGGCGGAGTGCTGCTGTGTGGTTCTTGGTGTGAAAACGGCTCCATGAATAGGAATTTAGACAGCCCTAAATTGGAGCCAACTAGACTTGAACAGAAACAGGTCTACCAGTTTGTGTCAAAACGGCTCTAATGACAGGGGCTGATCCACACCAAGGACCTGAATTGTTGCACACCGTGGGCCAAATCAGTTTTTAGTGGGGCAGAAATTGTTTTTATTGAGGTCAGAAATTGTTTTTATTGTTTTTATCGCGCTCTATCAAAATCAACGAGGAAGTGGCCCACAGATTAGCTAGAGCCAGCGCTGGCTTCGGCAGACTGAAAAACCAGGTCAAGAAGCGCCGGGGCCTGAGGCTCGAAACCAAACTGAAAGTCTACAGGGCAGTTGTTCTTCCATCCCTGCTCTATGCATGCGAGACAAGGGCTGTCTACAGCCGGCATGCCAAACAATTCAACGCCTTCCACATGAGATGTCTGAGGACCCTGCTTCGCATCAGGTGGCAGGACAAAGTACCAGACACCGAAGTCCTCCCGCGTGCTGAGTCTCAGAGTCTGAGAGCATCCACGCCATTCTGCTGCGCTCTCAGCTCCGGTGGGCAGGCCATATTCAACGAATGGACGACAGCCGACTCCCAAAAAGACTGCTCTATGGCGAACTTACAGCAGGACAGCGCTCACTCGGCCGGCCAAAAAAGCGATACAGAGACTCTCTGAAAGAATCTATCCAGCGCTATGACATTCCCTACTCCACTTGGGAAGCGAGTGCTAATGACCGTCCTGCATGGCACTCACTTGTGAGCGCGGGAGTTCTGGCCTTCGAAGCAAACCGCATCCGTGAGAGATTTGCGAGAGAAGAAAGGAAAGGGGTTCAAATCCCCAACCCGGTCCAGCCCCCAGCATCCCCTGCCCGCATTGCAACAGACACTTTCGCGCGAAGATTGGGCTCTTCAGCCATCTCCGCACCCACTCTACTTCCCACTGATATGCAGTCATGGTCTTCTTCGCCAGCGAAGGACGAACATCATACACCAAATTGACAAAATGGCCCCTTAAGCGGTCAAATTAAATCAGCTCTAGGAGCCATAGAGCTGAATCGGCACTTTAGGGCTGAAACGGATCCTTTGAATTTACAGTGTATGAAGTCTGTGACACACATGTTTTGCCCTTTTAGCTCTTAATCGTAATCTAAATTTTTCAAAACTATATTGCTTCATTTTCGTTTTCATTCAGGTCCCTTGTCTCCATACTTGTAAAGTTCATTGTTTTAAAGCTTTTGAAAATTCAATATCTTTATGACTACGCAGTGTATTTTTCTACTGCCTTTTTCCGATCAGATTAACACATTAGTTGTGAAGTGAAAGCGAAGGGCTGGTTCATACTTTGACATAAGCATAATCATAAGCCAAAATACGCAGACGCGCAGTACGATGTTGATAATTAGCGCCTTTTGTTGGAAATTTCCCTTACAAAAGGTGCTAATTATCTGTATCGTACTGGTTCTGCGTATGTCGGCTTATGCTTATGCTTATGTCAAAGTGTGAACCAGCCCTTGTGAGTTTTGGACCTTTTTTGGTACAGTTGCGGCTGTCTCTTCCATCAAGCCGCATTTGTACTTTCAATTTATTTCAACCTCTGCTGTATCATCAGCAACCCAATGATTACATTTGCTTTTGAACGAATACAGACTATAAATTCCATTAGTTCAATAAATAGGCTCTGATTGTTAGGTCGTGCTTTCGTCTAGTGTAATATAATAATATGTCATGTTTTAAAAGACGGTACACACAAATAAAGATTGTGTGTCCATTCGTTATAATTCCAAAATTTCCCTGCAAAAGCAAAGCAAAGCGATCCCCCTAAATACCATGCAAGTAGTTGATGAGCCAGAAACAAATATTGCAAATAAACTTTTCTGGATATGGACACTTGTTTGAAAACCTCTCCAATGCCCCGTCCAGTGTTTTCAACTGCTTGCCTTTGTTCCACCCGTCTTATTTCATAATTAAGCTTCTTCTAAACAATCACAGCTTTACAAGCGGTGTTACATATAGATACAATTTTTATATTTTAAAGTGTTTGTAAAGCGCAGTAGATGATATATTTTATTGAAACTTGCACTATATAAGCAATAGCATCATTACCTCGACGATCAGTTTTGCAAACATCTACTTACATAATTTTACCTAATTAATTAAAAGTAAGCTGGCCCACTACATAAAATATATTGATCAAAACTTGTATTTCATTAGAGCGGTTTTCATAAACCAAAACCAAGGAATGATCACTCTGGCCAATCACAAAGGACACAGATATTACAGTGAACCAATCAAAGCTCGAAGTAACTACATGCAGCTGACACAAAGCGCGGGAAAACGCGTGTGAACGAGTCACGATTGGTTTTGATTTCTTCAGATTGGACAAATAGGTGGCGCGTGTCTTTTAAGCCAATGATACAGCATAGCTGATGCAAAACCAATTGCTTTCCGTCGCTCAAATGAAAACCGCTCTAAAGAAACACACTTTTCATTAATTAACATTTTAGTATGTATTGTTTAGAGTAATTAAGTTACAGTTAAATTAATTTAAAACGCCAACGGATAAAATAACGAAGTTTCTCATTAGAACTGACCTATCGGGCCAGAGATGAACCACACGTAAGTAATCATCCTTGATTCAACATTTAATCATCAAGAACGGCAAAACTATTCTCTAACTTAAATCTAGCCCTCTATGAGACCGACTGATCTCGAAGTCTTTTATCAGTCAAGCCTATCAAGAATTACCAATTTTACTTGCGTATAAGGTTAAACTAGAAATGTAAATAGGGGACTTAAGATTTGAGTACGAGTACGAAATCGAGCACGAAAATGACTTTGTTGCAGCCGCATTATTGTTTTTTGTTTTCCGTTTCAATACGTGCATTCCTTCGGTCCGTGATCAGCGCATTTTTTTCACTTATCTCGCTTATTGATATTCTGTTAGGTTTTGTTTCGGTCCTTATTTGCATACGTTTTCTAGTTATATTTTGCATTATCCTCGCTACGCCAATGCCATTTTCACTTCTCCTACCGTTCTACCGTCTTTCTTTACCTCGTGTTCCTTTGGTCCTAGTCATACAGTTTGTAAGTATCGTCTACTTTCGGCTCGTTATTTCTGTTTCCTTTATTGTATTCTTCTTTAACTTGTAATTATTTTGTTCATAGCAACCGCTCCCTTTTTCTCCGCTTCTCCAGGTACATGTATATTTCGTATCGTCGATTAAAGCTGAAAAGCGTGTTGGACGTTTGACTATAAAAGACTATTCGATTCTACTTTGCAAGCTTCACATTATCACAACACATACCCATGCCATTTCTTCCCATGAACACCCCTCTCTGCCTAAAACCAACAGGAAGAACTAGAGCTCTGGAAACGTAACTGATTTGAAAATTGAAAATCGTACTCGTACTCAATCTCCTACTCGTTGTCCAATCTAAAACACCCTAATAAAGACTGAAAAGGAAACATCCCAGATATTTATAAAACATCATGATCATTTGGCGCGGAAATATTCGCGGATGATATTCGTCTTTGGACATCTGTTTCGAGAAGCGAAAAGTTTTCTAGACTATTCACAGTCTCTCTGTCGACGATTGAATAAACACACGATAAAATACAGGGCTGTGAACAGTCTAACAGTTTTCCGAGAGCGAAGCCCAGGTCAACGAAAACTGTGAGCTTTGGGGCACAGATAATGTTCAAGGACAAATAGCCGAGTAAATCAGTTTTAAGTCAATATTAAGCTGTTGGGATTATTATCCTTCAAATATTCAAAATTGGAGAATATCTGACACCCGATCGGATATAGAGTGTGTGAGCGTGACGTCATCAAATTCTCAAATCCAAAACTAAAGAGCCACTAAAGGTTTTAACCTCATCAGGCATAAGAGGTACCAAATTTATACCTGTTTGCCACTTCCCAGCTCAATAGCATCCTTCGT
>Ga0126343_10001501_pt1 | contig 11068 bp, 8 predicted proteins | sample Cyp2metagenome_FD_92531 | JGI IMG/M metagenome (GOLD analysis project Ga0126343, IMG submission 92531) | Coral microbial communities from Lord Howe Island, Old Settlement Bay, Australia - Cyphastrea 2 metagenome | ecosystem: Host-associated > Invertebrates > Cnidaria > Coral ... | reverse complement strand
AGGCTGCGCGATGTTTCCAAAATTTTAGGTTTAATTCTAAGTTGCTGAAAATATCGAGATCTTCAAGACATTTCCCCGCTAGTCACTAGTCCCCACATCTTCAACGCTCCGCAGTCCTTGAGGTCTGCGCTTGAAAAGCACAACTACGATGAGACTACGGCGCAGAAACCCAGAAACTCCGCACAACGAAACTGAAACAAAACTCAGTCAATGGATGTCAATGTAGGTATGTAGTGTAGTTTTGAACACCAGAAATTCTGACATTGACATTCTTTTCATTTCAATATTTGCACGTAGCGATTTTCAGGGTTCTATTGTTGATGTAGGTGGTGGTGTGTATTGAAGGTTGAAGTGTTGGTTGCTCATTCAAATAGGAAAGCAATTTGCTCCCGAGAAATTCGCTTGAAAGCTTAGCAAGCATCGTGATGTAAATGATCAGGATTTTGAAAGCTTACGAATCATCGGAGACTTTTGGGTCACCTGCACTTGCTACACTATGCTTCAGAGGGGCTGCAATCAAACGATCCTGCACTCATGATAGTGAACGGACGAAGCCTCTTGGAATGTGCCCAAATTTGCTATGTCCAGGTTTAATTGCGGATTCGTCAAATCTATGATACTTTCTTGTTGGGATGGCCAGCCACTCATCAATGGCCATTTTAGGAACCTAAATTGGAGGTACCTACCATATACCTGCAACTTCCTGATGCTTAAAATTTTGGTCGTTTCCCAAACAGCTAAAATTTCAGCCGTTTCAAAACAGAAATGCTCTTGTTTTCAAGAAATGCCGTTTCAGCCCTCGGTAAGGTTTCCCACTTGTTTCATGAGCCATTTTCATAAATACCATTGACCCTAATAGTTACCTAATCCATTGCACAGGCAATGCACGATCAACATTGATGAACCATCCCCAATCTTCCCTGGCCACCGCCGGTGTGGAGCGCTTTTTCCTGGAGCCCTTTGGGTGCGAGAATGCCGGGCCCCCAAGATCTCATCGACCAGGTTTGACCTTCAACTTGGCCTGCTTCACTTTGAACCTTCGGTAGACAGCTTTGGATTTGATGAGGTATAGTTGTAAAGCCCTGGATGATGCCGTTCTTGCACTTACTCTGCGTATTAATCGGGAAAGCCTCCCAACAACGTCCTCATTCATCTCACAACCAAAAAGCTGCGGGTTAGGAACCCATGCCACAGTTTCATCCTCAAGTAGGCGAAGGGTTTCAAGTTTTTGATGGCAAAGTAGGTGATACTTTGATGTCAAAGCAAAACCGGTGTACTGCCATTGGCGCATTGCCAAAAATGCACACCCATTGTAATGGGCAACAAATGCATGGAGGTGCTTGTACATGGAGCCTGCACAGAACTTGTTCAGCCACAAATTGTGCGAGTAACAAATGCGCTGAAATTTCCTTGCCGCGTTAGCTGCAGCAATCATTTGCTCTAGAATGGCCATATGCTCTTCTTTCAAAGGATCATTCATGAAGCCCACCAACATCGTGTGTACCCATGCCAGTAGATGAGAAGTATCGGATCCTTTGCAATTGACCCAAGGGTACGTGAACCAGTTTGGACTGTTGAAAAAGGACAAGCTAAAACTCCTGAGGGCCGGTGAGCGGCCAGTGGTTGAACAAAACCATTTGAAATGGTTGTAGGCCCGGTCCAAGACAACATCTCGCCTGTTGCTCCCGCCGGGATCATCAAAGTAGCGGAGCTTCAATATCAACATCACGCAGGATGCCACAAAGTATCGGAAAACTCCCTGTTTCGTGTTGTGAAAAATATCTCTGCGATAGAACCTTTCATGAGGGGCGTCCTCTTCATTTTCAGGCTGATGCTCAAAAGGTATGTGGCATAGGACTGGGCGAACATCATAAGGTCTCCTGGTAAAACAAGTAGGGGCCCAGCATGGACAATGCACATGGTCTTCAAAGGGAAGATCGGAAGTGCCCGCCAGACACTCATGGCACATAGCTTTGTTGATCGAAGTTTGGGATCCAAAACATCGGTTGAGCTGCCCCACCCGCTGCACCCATTTCAAATCACCTTTTGCACCTGTACAAGCTGCAAACCATTGACAGCCCCATGCAGAAAAACCAACGTCAAACAGAGAGTTGAAGTCCCTGATGATTTCAAGGAGGATGGCGTCCAACACGCTCTTCTCTTTCTTGGGGATGGCGGCCAGAACAAATTTTGTCAAAAACGAGTGTTCCTTCAAATTGGTACTTTGGTAGCATACATGGGAGGCTGCAGCAGGCCTCACACCAGAACTATTTGTTTTGATTCTCTTGCGAGTTGGTTCATCCAAATCACAGCTGTCACAAGTCAGCGAACTCTTTCCATGAACAAATTTGGACCAGGAATCAGCTCCCAACAAGTCTCCATCATCAGGATTGTGGTGTTGCCCTTTTTAAGGCCTCGCCCTTCGTCCCCATGGAAAGCTAGGGCGAATGTAGTTTCCATTGAACGGCTTTGGTGTTGTTCACAGAAAAGGCGGTGCGTAGGGTGAAAACCACGATAAGCTTTCCAGAATTCGCACAATGAAGCTTTCCCTTCATCAATGTTTGGGCAGCCCCCCATCAATAAGTCTGGTGCTCTTTGAATGAGGAACTTGAGAAAGTCCGATGGTTTGATGTATGCAAACTTGTTCATCTCCCCTTCCATCCCCAAATCAACAAACGATAAGGGGACCTTCCACGATAGGCCCCACCTTTGTATAAAGGCATGCGCATCCCTGCTGGCATTTTTTCGACAGTGTTCTCTGCCCAGGCCCGATGTCGGTTCCACCTCTGCTCTGGCAACTTCCGCAAAGTGATGCAGTGTTGAGGCAGGGGCCTCAGAGAGGCTGGGTGGAAACCGGAGCCCTAGAGCAAAAACTACTAACAGCAAAACAAGTTCTTCAATCACATCAGATCTGTGATGTAAGCTGGTCGATGTTGGAATTTTGAAAGACCTGAGTTCATAGCTCCATCAGCTAAAACTTCGGCATAGTTGTGTGCAGAATTGCCAGGGCCATTGGTCTGATTTTCAGACAGACCTGGCATGGCAAAACAATCTTTGTTGTGGAGTCATGGTCAACAGATTGGGCTACAGCTGGGTAAGTATTTGCCAAAAAGAACCAAAACGCTCAAAGGTGGAAGTAGATTTTTCCCCCCGATTTCCTCAGCAGAAGTGCATAGCCGGCCCCATGCCACCACTTGTTCATCAGTTTCTGTTTTTCTGGACTCCAATGAAGTAAATAAGTTTTGGCAAATCACGAGTTTAATCGCTGAAGATTTGGGCAGCCAGGGGTCGAACCATAGCATAATTAGCCAACAGCAACTTAATTGCTTTCTTCCCAAAAAGCCATCGAAAAGCATGCTGCACACGCTAGGTTCCAGCGTGGAGGGCTTTTGGGCATGGGTCAAATTAGGTACGTTTTCTCTTACCCTGGGCAGGAGACTTGTCCTCCACCTTTGGTTTTTTGGGCGCCCGTTTGGCCTTTGCCTTGGCCTTGGCCTTTGCCTTGGCCTCAGGACGCGATGTCTTCGGAGTAAATGGCCTGCCCAACACGAGGCCACTAAAATCTGGGGTCTGGTGATGCGGGACTCTTAAAGAGTTGTATTATGTGGCATTGCAGATGCATACTGATAACTAATGGTGGCTTGCCTGGACCTGGACTCAAGGGCCAACGACGAAGCTGCCCTGACACCCAGCCCCAGTGAATTTCCAACTCAATCATTCTGTTGAGAAATTGAGAAGGACTTGAAGGTTTTGAAACTTCCAGAATCGGCCTCCCAGATGCCTTCTCAATCAAGGCTCTCAAGTTTTCTTCATCCCTCAGGAGTCAAAAGAGTAATGCTGAGTTATAGTGGCATCGAATTCATCTTAATGTCTGGTTTGGACTGGATGTGAAATCAAAGTAATCCAAGAAACGATTTCTTGAACCCCACCACAACGCCATTCGAGTATGCTGTGGACAGCTCCTGATGCACCTCCTCCAGCGAGGTCACAGAGGCTTGCAATGCATCCGACAGCCTAGGCAGCGGGTTGATCACGGTAATGGGGCTGGTGGTAGATTCTGATTCCCTTTGGATTATGTTAAATTCTTTTTGCGTGCCAAAAACCGTTGCTGAACATCATTGAGATCATCCCTGGCCACCTCCGAAAACTTCGTTTTGGTTTTCGCTACCTGGGAGATTCGCTTGGCAATGGCGGTCCTTAGGATCAATGGAGGATTTGTCATCAACCATACTCAAACTTTTGAACAGTGCCCGAAAAAACAATTTATATAATAGGGAAGCTATGATGGCGAGGCTCAAGTACTTGTTGATCAATGTGCTAGGCAATGCATCAGGATCTGCCTCAGGAATACCTAGTTTCTTCCGAAGTTGCATCTCATGGTCGTCGGACACATCATCGTCAAGGGTGAGGTCTTCTACGTCAGCATCATCTTTTCCTTTTCAGCAAGTCTTCGAAGGTTTCTCATTGGAAAAAAAAACAGAAAGACAGGTACATTTTATTGGTCACTGACTTTGCCTTTGGAACCAATGCCCCAGAAATTAGGTAAGTACTCACACCTTTGATACTATAAGTCGTCGTAAGTTTTCTATCAGCTTCAAAGGTCAAAAGGTGTCACTAGAATTCATCAGATGGTATACGGTTCTTTAACGACACATGACTGATTGTCCTGCATTCCCTTTATTATGTATAGCAAGCCCCATAGGGTGTTCCATATAAATCGCAAAGTAGCACAGCCATACATTGGGAAGAACAGATGTCATATGTATATGGGGTTCTTATAATATATAACATTATACAACATATATAATATATAATATATTAAATATATATGTTATATAATGTTATATACTAAGAACCCCTACCCTGCCAGGCACTGGCCTTCAGCACCAGCCGCATGGGCCGAAGAAGGTTCGTCACCAAAAGGGCCGTCAAGGTTTAGGGACATGTCTCCAATGCCCCTTTCATGGATGCGAGCCCGCTTGCTGACTTCAACTCGGGCCGCCTTCCTAAGCTAACATTAAACATTCGTGATCCCTGTATACGATGGAACAAATTGTAACCAGTTTCAATATTCATTCATTCTCTTTGACGTTTGAAAATACTTACCAGGCCAGGTGCTTGTAGCTTCCCTTGATTGCCTTCTCCGCATAGTACAAGGTTATCTTCTGGTAGGTGTCTTTCCTACATGGATGGCTGTCTTGGATTGTAAGGCCATGTAAAACCAAAGGGTTGCATCACTGGAAGGTGCCAAGAAGAAGACAAAGACTGGAAACAATTGACTTGTGGCCCGGAGCCTCAGCAACTTTTTCGGCTGGGTACGGCAGTGCTTCTTGACAGCTTCGATCCGTTGCCTCAACCAAATAAATTCAGCTGGCGCAGAGAAACCTTTTGGGCCTAGCGTGGGAAACCTTGAAGAGTGCACGTTTGAAACGTAGATCAAACATTGGGTCAAGGGACTCTGACCACCCCCATTCTTCCATGGTGGACTGGGAAACAAATTCACCCTCCACAGTGACTTCACATTCGGTCAGCTCACTCTTCATGATTTCCACCTCACAGATAAAGGTCTCCTGGGCTACCCCTGGCGGCATCCAAGTAAAAGAAGCCGAAGTTTAAGGGATTAAACTTTGAACCAATGAATGGGTTTCTTTAAAACATCTACCCCCAAATCCAAGAAACTAAATCGAAAGTTTACTTACTTGTGGTGGTCTGTATAGCTCCCTTTTTACAAACCCAGAAAAGAAATGGCAATAGCAATACTTTATTTTCAGGCATGTTTCTGGGTCGTATCCACAACGTTTGAAGATGTCCTCAAGAAGCTTACGCCTGGAACCCTTCGCCTTCCAGTCGTTCCAGATCTCCTCTGAAACTTTCTTGGAACCATCAGCTCGTGGTGTAAAGATTCTCTTGGTCCTACTCCTGACAGCTTCTGGGGACAAGTGATGGTCTTGAACCCGGGGCTTTGGGGCCAAAGCATCTCGAACATCTGGGATCTGATCCCAAACAGGCTCATGGATCCCAGCAAAAGGTTCAGGGACACCTTCTGGAATCACCGGTTGGGCCTTTAGGCTGCCATCTTCACTTGAGTACGGGGACCTCTCAAAGCTTTCGGGCAAACGATCATGAAGATTCTCTTGTTGACTGATAGAGGGCTGCCTGGTTTTTGGTTCCCGGCATGTGCCACTGAAACCACGTGTTTCGCAATCCACTCTTCATCGCTATCACCACCACTGCTCTCCACAGAACCCTCTGGGGCTTTGGGCGATGCTGAGGCCTGCAACGAACGCTGCGGAGAAGCAATGGCATCGATCTCAGCAGGGATGGTGTCGGCTCGGGCAATTGTGGCTTCCAGCTCCTGGGCTATTTGGAGAAATAATATTTACATTATATCAGATCATTCTTTATCATATGTGTCCTATACAAGAAACATGGGATTTGGTTAGAAATCGTATCATCGATGCCTATAGCACCCAAATACAGGCAGGTAACTTTCAATTGACGAACCATTTCCTCTTCACTGAGACTCTCCGACCGTAGTTGGCTGTAGTGGGACTGAACCAAATCATTTGCCCCCATGAGCGATGAACACGACCAACTTTGACTCAGCAGGGGCACCATGGCCAAATCTTGGCCCCCTTTCGTAAATGGCTACAATTTTCCAATGTTGGTTTCAACCAATCCCAGCCTTAGGCAGGGATAGGACTTGCAATCACAAGGTGGCACTGTAAGCTGGATTTTTTCTGATCAAAGATAGGGATCCAAGATAACACTTCTTTAAAGCAAAAAACTATGATTTTTCAATGGTGCTTGTTTTGGCAAACCACAACCAAAGGATACATACCCCTGGAACAAATCGGATTCGCTTTTTTGAGACATCAACAAATATGACATTCAACTCTTTATGGAGATACCTTATTGTTAATGAATGCTGGGCCCATCAGAAGTGCAGCTAGGAGATAAACAACTGTTTGTTACGATCCGGTCCAAACTGCTCCAAGTGAAATTGAACCACAAGCCGAGTGACTAGGTGACACAAGGCTCAGCAAACGAATTGTGACTGCCAAACATGGCTAATCCTGTGCTTCTAAAAGGCTGCATATCCGTATCCATGTCTTTCAAAATGCACCAAAAACACCCGGTCGGCAAAAAGCGCCGTTTGGCCGCTAAAAAGCGCCGTTTGGCCGGCAAAAAGCGCCGCAGTTTTTTTAATGTTTTTTTGGTAACCCCTTTCCAACATGAACTTTTTGTGTTGGCAGCCTTTTAATCTACCATTCGGCTTTGTACAGGATCTACCCCCTCACCAAGGGTGGTGGGAAGTACTTCCCGGACCTCCGCTGGCAAATTCAGCTCCTTGCATCCTCTGAGGTACTGAACTGTGGTGGTCAACTCGGCTGGTGACCACGAGGAGCATGGAACACCCCAAACCAGTAGGTGCACGGGAGTGGTATGGTCCACCTTGGCGATGGGGAATAATGATTGGGGAAATTATTTGGATATATTCCATGAAAATCACATCCCTTAATGAGAGGGCCTGATGCAAACGATAAGAACCCTACATCTGCACATCAAACAAATGGAGTAGAGATACAGGCAAAGACCAACGGCTGGGTTTTTTCTTCATCTCGAAGGCTGTTTCAATGGTTCGCCGGGCAAAGGGCGCAGGATAACTCCTCAGGACCCCGAAAAACTAGGAACAAGCAACAAATTAAAATTCGGATGGTTACTGATGCCATATTGTCTGGACCTGATTATTTTTGGTTTCCAATATGTATCTTGCCAAAAGTAGTATAGGGTGGTGTGTGGTATGTTCAAGTTCTGTTGTCACCAAAAGGCTGTTTGGGAATATATACAGAACACATCAAAAAATATTTCCCCCCTAAGCCAATCCCAGTGACTGGGTGCTCTTTAATGCTTTTGTTCCATGAAAGCGTTTTTTGCCAGCACTATCCACATAGGTCTCGCTGGTTTTCACACTGGATGGGTTCTTGGACTTGCAAAGCTTCCCAGTCCATAATTTATGGATGGCAGCCCCATTACTGCATAGAACTGTTCTCTTTGGTGATTTGGCTCCCCAGAGCCTCATCCACATTCCCAGCTTGAAGACCTGGGATGGAGTTGGCTAGTGACACATAGCTGAGTGGTTGTAAGGAGGGCATGGTAAAAATCATTCCATCTCATAAACATCTCAAAAAGGAAATAGGTGGGAAATTTTGTTGAGACGTACAACCCCATCTAAACCCATTTGGTTTCATCCCTGGCCTTCAGGCCAGCCCGTTTCAACAGGGCGAAAGCTTCCCGTATGTAGACATAATAGAAGAACAACGAACTTCCCGGCTGTTCAACTAGGAAATGGCCATCCATGCATGCCACCAGAAGAAGTAATTGCCCCAGCCTTCCAGGGGACTACTGTGCTCTTGCAGGGAGCATGACATACGAGTAGTTTGTTTATCACCGTGGATTTCTCGAATACATAAACTTGACAAAGGATTTCCAACAATGATCACTTTTTGGGGGAAGTAAGCCACATGTTGTGAGGAATTGTTCAAAAATTGGACTATCCCCAAAGCGCTTTAATGACCCTGTCCTTGCAGCAAGTTTGTTACTCTTTCGGTTTTGGAGAAGGGTTTCATCACCGCCTGGACAAAGAATCGTTCTTCGACTGGTACCTGCGTTTATTGCCACCCATGTTGAACAAGGTGGAGCAAATACAACCACCACCCGCGCGAATGCCGCCTGCAGGAGCAGCGTCACTGCAAGCCTTGGCCAGGAGGCTGGATCACCGATGTGAAATTGATTGGGCTGAACCAACAACTGGATGGGTGAACCAACGGTTTAAGGGTTGAAAAAAACATTCACATGCGGAGCAAATTCAAATGAAATATTGTTGTATCAAGGAACGCAAATCCGCATTCGCCATTGAAATCCAGTCGGGATCTTTTGGGAAAAGGGCCTTTCGATTTCTTGTTGTGCTTAGACTCCAAATCTAAGCCAATTTCAAAGGAAGTGCAGGGAATTCCTGACTTGGCAGCCAGACGTGAAATCCGGCCAGTTCCGGAAAAATATTCTATTATTTCCCACGGCTCTGACGACTGAAGTGGCCCCATCACCAAATAGCTGCAAAGGAGGACAACCAAGATGAAATCCTTTGCCGGCAAGTTGGAAGGAAAATTGTATGAACATGTCTACTGCTTGCTAGGACAGACTTATAACTTATCAGTGGCTTCAGAATTTAAATCGTTCAAGTGTCCTAGACTGACAATAATTGTTTCTATCACATTGCTTCTATAAAGCTGAGTGTCTTTCGGCGCCTTTATGGCCACAAGACGACGTAAAACCAGCGAGGTTTCATGGGGCAGCATGATCGGAATGGTGATGTGGCCACCGAGGGAAGTGGCCAACTAGCTGATGATACAAAAGGCTTCGATCAGGTAAAAATCATCTTCAAGTTGAACCAACATCTAGCAGTTGAGAATAGGGAGAACCAGTGAGCTAATCCCAGTCGGCCAAAAGCACGTTCCAAACGGGCAGGCAGCACCTACCCCACGAACCGCTAAGAAGAGCGGAATGCCCCTTGGCATAGAAAGTACCTGGAGCAGGAGAGAATCAGAATGAAGTAGAGTTTATAAGTCATGGGAATTATTTTCTCCGGTCAGATTGCATCTCGAGCTGTTTGAAATCTCTAAGCTATGTTCGCACAGCTAAGCTTCAGTTGGCAGCACTGCTCAGGATGAGACTGCCCCACGCTAAACACAAAATAAATCTGTGGTAATCATGAGGAGTTAGGAAATCACTGGGCCACTATTTCAATGTGAGATGCCAATAGCCAAGGCCAGTCCTTCGCACCCTCACATCTAAGCTGCCTATCCAAGCAAAACTGGATAGAATATGCTATCGTAATATGGCGCCAAGATGATAAGCCAACATGGCCATCGACGCACCCCCAACATCTGCCACTTGCATTTCAGCAGTGGATTTGGAAAAGGTTTCCGGCTCAGCTCTGGCTCACTTTCATTCCGTACCTTATCAATTCGGTGGTTTGTGACAGGGATCATTCGTTGTTTGACGAACGGGTCTTCATAAGTCTTACTGGGTCTTAGTGAGTCCTCTTGGGTCTTAATGGGTCCTCATGGGTCTTACTGTGACAATGTCTTTAGGGATTTTGAAATACCTTGGTGGGTGGATCTATGAAGTGTATTGGACAAATGGGGAAAACATGAAGAAGTTCGCAAAGTTTGGCTAGCTACAGACATCATCCCGTACCAAAAAGGTTGGAACATGAGCCTCTGCGGTGACGGTGTACTGCTCGAAATTTTGCTCCTGCTTCAAGGACTTGAAGGCATAGTCCCACCAAAGAACCTGCAGGAGTTTGGCTGGAAACGCCAAAACAACATTTTTATACATTATTGGGGCGTTTCTATTCAAACAAATTTAAGACATACGGGTGGAAAAAAATCAAAAACCAAGCCTCTACAGCCGATGCTTGACAAGCAAGATGGGGGCGGATGGAGCCGTTGAAAACCTCTTTCAAGCACTGCCATCTCATCTTGGCCTCCCCACCCTTTGGGCAATAGCGTCCCGCAAAAGTCTTCTTCCCTCCGTCTCCTCCCCCCTCATTTGGCTCACCTGGTCCCTTGTCCTCTGCCCTGTCACCTGATTCAACCTTCTTCTGAGTCTTTGTTTTGGGATGTCGTGCTCGGGATTTGGCGGCGGTGGGGCGCTTGAGCTTGGGTGATGGTGGCTTGGTGCGAGCCTTGGGGGATGCCTTGGCCTTGGCTTTGCTCTTGCCACGACGACTGGGCTTGGGGGCGGGAGAACTTGGCTCGGCCACATCACTTCGGGGATCATCCTGGCCAGCCACATGGTCGAATTTCTTCTCAAGATTCTTTCGGGGCACATCCTCCTCACTATCTACATCGCTCCCTAAAACCTCCACAGGTTCCTCAACAGGCTCCTCAATGTCTACTGGCATAACCATCTCCTTCTTTGCCTTCTTGCTCTCCTTTGCCTTCTTGCTCTCCTTTGCCTTCTTGCTCTCCTTTGCCTTCTTGCTCTCCTTTGCCTTCTTGCT
>Ga0126343_10001500_pt1:2500-11069 | contig 11069 bp, 4 predicted proteins | sample Cyp2metagenome_FD_92531 | JGI IMG/M metagenome (GOLD analysis project Ga0126343, IMG submission 92531) | Coral microbial communities from Lord Howe Island, Old Settlement Bay, Australia - Cyphastrea 2 metagenome | ecosystem: Host-associated > Invertebrates > Cnidaria > Coral ... | reverse complement strand
TCCAGGTTGGTCGTAGGTAAACACATTACAATAACGGTACGTACATATATATCAAATGCATTTAAATTAAAGTATTACAATTACAGTAAGGTATGAAAATATATATGTATCTCTCTGCAACTTATGGTTTCTTGGTGTAGTTGATAAAACTGCTCTTGAGTAAGTAATAAAAAAAGACTAGGACAGTTTTGTGTCAGGGTTAAAGTTCAATCATGGACAACAGGTAATTAAACCGGCGCCGAAAAAAGCTTACTGAAGAGTAAAGATCTGTCTGTCATGGTTGCCATAGAAACTGTCAACTGACCAGAACTGGACAAATCAAGATTCTGCTTGATAAGTGTCAGTCGGGCAATTGGGAAAAATTATACTTAGACTCGTTTGAAAGTCATAAACTAGACTGCGCTGAAAGGAAAGGAAATAACGTAAAGTATGTACATGCCATGCGAAGAAGACTCTACTCTCACTGCATTGCAATCGCATTAAGTATATACAAGTCAAATTTCTGTGTTTATTGTATCTTCACTGAGTCAACTAATTTAATGCGAATTTCATTCCTGTTTTATTTATCTACTCGGGAAAACAGAAAAATTTCTCTAATAAAGAAAATATCGAGAAAGAACATCAAGCGGCGAAAGAGAAAAGTTGCTAGCGTGTTGCTTACTGAGCTAGGATGAAGACACGGAAGCAAGGGATTCGGACAGCTTTAAAACACAACAGCTGTTTTCGTTTACTTGGCAGATAGTAAGGGGAATGGTAACGATAGTTGATTTCTTAAACTCCACGAAATAAGTGTTTCCATGCGATTAATACTCGCGCTCTATTTTCTTCAGTCAGGTAGCTAAAGGAAAACGTTTTCTAGGCAAAGCTTGGCATGATAACTTTATTGCATCTATTGGAAAGGCTACGTATCATTTAAAGACAGTCATACGAAAATACGAGCTTGTACTTACTTGAACTTATTTAGCGTTTTTGTCAGGATCACTTGGCAGAGAAAAATATCATTCTTAGTGACCTTGCAACTCGTATTGTTCTGGCTGGCAGTAATAACCCAGTCAGATTGTAAGACTTTGGGTTGGGGCGATGTTCTACCTGAATTTAAGTGAAATTTTAGGAAGTTTAAAGAGAAAAGGAAAAAATGGTTATAGAGCACCACCAGATAGTTAAACGCCTCCCAGGTTGATAAACAACTCTTTGGTGTACACCTACTAATTACTTTTAACTTCAAATTCTAATTTTAACACAACACTAAATCTTCCAAATCTCCTATCTCTAAAAATTTTACTGATCCTTGGAGAAAAACTATTCATCTTCAAACATACCAAGAAATCACTAAGACAATTTACGAAACAGCCCAAAACAAAAAGGGGCGAATTTGTTTAAGCCGTTCCTGTAGCGTGATAATGTAAACCGAAGAAAATAAATAAAAACACGTGTAGCGTGACTAAGCAAAACCGAAAACAAAATAGGAAAAAATCTTTCTAAAACAAGCTTTTAAATACAATTTGTCGTACAAAGCAAACTATAGTCTATAGGTCTCGTCGCTTAACTATTTAAATTTTTAGCAGAAAAAAATTAAATGTTTTTGTTTTTCCGAAGACAACAGAGGATATGAGAAGATGATTTTCACTCTGTTTTTGACAGAGATGTGCTCAGAAAAAAAAAAAAAAAAGAAAGAAAGAAAGAACTCCAACTTCTCCAGCTAAGAGTGGAACATGAGACTCCCTTACCAGTCCAGATGATGATGTGTTGTGGGGACAGCCTGCATGTGACTCGGACGTTGTTACGTGTACACTGGATTTGGAGGCCGCGCTCATTATGCGCGCGAACTGTTTAATGATGACGTAACATTATCGACCGCTCGCTTTCCACACTTTCGATATTTTCTTTCTTTCATGTATTTCTGCTCTAAATTCGTGGTTTCGGATTTCCGTAATTGATCACCGTGACTGTTTCACGGGAAATGGCTTATTGCGCTACAATTAATTCATTCAAAGACATATTTTAACAATTTAATTGTTTTATTTTGCTCTAGTCCGAGGAAAACTCTACTCGTAGGATGCTACAGTATTTTATTTTATTGTTGAACTGTAAGTTTTGGAGTGAGTTTAGTCGGCTTGTCTGAACGGCGATAAAGCTTTGACATGAAGTGGATTCAAATCTGTAACGGGACAGCAATTGTGTAATTGTTTCTGTCACAGATTTTTGTCTTACTGCTTCCGACTACTGTCGAGCGCGCGCTAATCAAATCGTTGGGCACAGTTCAGACATTGAAACAGTGCTCGGCAGTAGTTGGAAACTGGATGGAGCCGCCGAGCATTTGATTAACGTAGCGAAAAACGCATATGTCGGTTGAGCTCTGAATTTTAGAATCCGCATGTTATTGATAGGCGCAGTAATTAAAATCTTGTTTCGCTTTCCTCGCAGATGCCATGAAAAGTGCTCTTCTCGTTTTCTTTGTGCTTATGTAAGGTTCAATTTTTTTTTCTGAATTAAGTCCGTCTATAGCTTGAGCCTCGTACTAAAACGAAAGAGTATATGTTTGTAAAAATCTGTCGACGAGAAGAGAGAAGTTCCACATTTTGTCGGCGAAAACAACCATGGAAGTTAAAACAAAAAACCGTTTAGTTAAGTCTTGTAGACATCGTTTGCAATAACAATTAAAACAGCTTTGTTTTGTGTTGTGTTTTGACAGCAATTTTCTCGAAAATGTTGTTATAGTTTTTTTTTTAATTGCGCCATCACCAAGATAAGATAATTTCGCCAACGCTAAGATGACAAGCCGTGAGTCCAAGATCCCGACCTCGTATTTGCAAAATTATTTCTGATGGCAAGTTTTTTAGTCTCATATAAAATGAGGTATGGCGTCATTTCGTTACTATGGTAACTCATATCCTGGTGAAATGTACCCCATTGGAAGCTTTTATATATCTCTCTACCACACTACTAACGTTTTATTTCCTGTTGGATTGATACTGGCGGTGCTCTAGTCGCTCTAAGTCGAACGGTATCGCTACTCAAAAATCGAATCGAGCCACCTTAAATTTGGGGTGTTAAAGTAGTTGGCTATTTTTATTTTGTCGGTGATCTAGAGATGTTTAAATCGAGACCCGAGGAATTGCTTTTCCTGCTTTTTGTTCGTTATTGAACGTCTTTTCCCGAGGGTCTAGTGTTTGCCTTTTTTGGGGCGGCTGGCTAAGGTCCCAAAAATATCCACATCAAAAGAAAATTTTTTGATAGTGCTTGAAGCACGAAAGAGATGAGTCTAAAAGATAAAATTTTAGAACGGACTTCTGCCTTTATTTGAATCGTTCTTTTTTTCCCTCCAGCACTGTATTATTTACTTCTTTCCGTTACCGCTCTCTGTGGCATAAACCTTTATCACTGGCTAATGCAATATAAAATATAAACTACGTTTTGCTGGTGTTTTTTTTTCAGTTAAACGGAGGGAGAATTCAGAACTTGCATTTTTCACCTGTAGTCGCTACGATCGTGGCTCCTCTCAGTTAAAACATCTGCATGTTTCTGTTTAAGAACACTTCTCGTCAAATTAAGTCCTTATTACGTTAATGGTTTGTAAATATGACAAGTTTCAGATAGAGTTAAGTTAATTAAGAACGCGAACTTGTGTTTAATCGTAGTTTGAATTCTAGTCAGTACGAAAAAGCCAAGACATTCACGAAAATCGATTGTAAACTCAATAAACTAAACAGCTGGTAGGCGGCTTGTTGACCTGTTAAATGAATGTGTAGAATTATTCATCCAGTATAAGAGCCAGACATTTGTCTGTATGGTCGCCAGCAAACACAACATCTATCCTCAACTAAAAAGCTAATAACTATGACAAGTCTTGGTGGCATAAGTTAATAATTAGTGGGTGATTGATCTATCGCTCCGTTGATCGATCAATCAAACAATCCGATTTATAACTGTATAACGTGGTAAAACACTTAGCCTGCAAAAGAAGCAACTTTCATAAGATATGGTCCCGTTTAAAATTATTTATCTAGGCTTTCTGCATATAGTAGCCTATAAAACATGGACAGAATATTACTTGATTACCTTCCAAACCATCGCCTATTAAGGAAATTTGAGATAAACCGCTTCACTTATTTGTGTACACAATGTCTGTTATACAAAATCATTCAATTTGGTCCCAATAAATATAACAAAACTGAGCCTTCAGTTCTTTTAAGATGCATGTACATTTGTTTAAAATGAGCAAGAGCCTTTAATAACCATTATTAACGTTAATTCGGTCTTAACGAGAGGCACATATCAGGTTAGGTCATCTGCACTCATTACATCTCAACAGATGACACAGGGATGTCTGTTTATGGTGTTTAGTCCAATCCCTCTCCCCAACCCTCTAACTCACTTTTTTTCCTCCAGCTGCTATCAGCTTATTACGCCAATGTCATGTTTTTGGGTGTCATTATATTTTTCCTCTTCTCTGTTTGCTGCGATTATTTTATTGCTTGAGGTTTTCTCATATTTTATCTCATGGAATATTCAGGTAAGTATAATGCTTTTTACATCACAAGCATTTGCATAGGTACTGAAAAGGTTCTGTGGTTTGAATTAATTGTAGAATTACAAGTCGAAATTTACGAAAGCCCATAATGTTGTGCGGACAAGAAGTCGTAAGCGAGTGTTTCAGCAATTTTCCATGTTCTCCTTAACTTGACCAAGTTATAGACACACAGCTCTTAGTTCGTGTTAATCGCTTAGCATTCCTTGGGTATCTTTCTTCTCCGATTATAGAATTTGCGGCCACTTTGGAAGATATCATTTATATGTCTCGCAAGTTTATGTAAAGCGAGACGCATAGCAATAGACAAAAAGAATAGCAAAATGTTTGATATCAAGGAGATGAAAACCTTGTAATTTTAAGGTTTTACACCAGGAGCGATCCATTTTGCGTAATGATGGATAGCTGAAATAAGTTCGCACAACAGTCGAAGTCGTGGAGATTGTATACCCACATTATAGCGTGTTTTTTTTTTCGTTAACTCAATGGAGTCAATATGTAGAATAATTTAAGGTAATCAAAACAGAGTGAAAATAAAACTTATATTAACACTTTAGAAGATGCCTTTTTAAGAACAAAAACGATGAATTACCATCGTCACTTCCCGGAACATTCAAATTTCGCCGATAACTAAAATAACAAAGTTAATGCGAGCGATCAATGAGCTATCGATTACGATTTATCTCAGCATGCCGAGAAGGACGACGAATCTCGTAAGAGGTGAATCTGGTTAGCCTGTGAACAGAGACGGATTTTGGTGGGATATTTTAAAAGATCATTGATTTATGAGCGTTATGATGGTACATGAAACAAAATGCAAATTTAACAGCTTGAGTTATTTCTCAGACTATTCTAAATTCCGACTGAAGAAATTGGAAACAAAAAGTACTACGAAGAAACAAGAGGACTTGAAAAATGGCAAAATGAGATTTCGCCTGAATAGTGACGTTAGAAAGGAAAAGGAAGACTCGTGGTTAAATGCGATAAAAACAAAACTTGGAAAACGCCGACTAAATTTTAGCAGGAAGACAGTATAACAGCAGCTATTGTTGTACCGTCTGATTCTTGACGAATCTCTTTCAGATACCTGGGTGAAGAACAATCATATTACCGTAGATATAATATATTACCTTGGCAGTCCGCTTGCATCCGTTTTTTTTAACGAGTTTTAGTTTCCAAACTTATTTTTCAGCCACGTTAATCCTTGAAGGAGCAAAGACACCTGGAATCAAAATAACTAGACACGGCCTTTTTATAAATTTGAGTGAACAGCTCGAATTCATACTTTCCCAAGTGGAGGAGCAAAATTATGAAGTTGAAATTAAAAAAGTCAATTATCTTTGTAAACTCTTCTCTTGAGGCTATCGCTCATTTAGTTCAAAAGACATTGTATTCAAAAGGCATTGTAAAATAAAACAGGAAATTACATGCTCCGCTCTCCAGAATTTAAGTGGCAATGGCGAAAATTAAACCTGAGAGAATAAGCCAATCAGATGGAAGCGTTGGTCATCCTTTGGGATTTGTGATTAGCAAGCTGAACACCTCAGCCTTCTTATATTGTTAGTTTTCACATGACGTCACTAAAATTCAAACCATTTTAGTCCTTATTTTAACTCTTTAAAATAGATGCTATCACTCAGACCTTTGAATTAAATGCTGATAATTCGAGGATTTGAAATAAGTAACCTTGGAAAATAATTATTAAAGGAGGTCACTCCGGAAAACGTCTAAAGTTTTTTAAAATCGTGAAAGATCTCGCAGTTACCGAAAGTTTCAGTCTCCAAGGTGCATGTCTTCAAAGAAAACCAAAATTCGGATGTCGTTGCCGCAAATTTGACAGTACCAGTGGTCAGGTTGCGTTTTCGTGGCGTAATTTCGTCCGAGAGATTTTGTCCAAAGGGCTTTTGACAAGCCTTTTAACAATCACTCTGGATTGTGGTTATATTTTTAAAAATCCTGCTGGGAAGAGAGAAGTTCGACATTTTGTCGATGAAAATAACCATTGAGGCTAGACAAAAAAGCATTTAATTAAGTCTTTTGAACATAGTTTGCAACAACATTTCAAACAGCTTTGTTTGTTTTTTTTGGTTGAATTTTGACAACTTGAAACTTCACTCGCAATTTTCTTGAAAATGTCTATGTCGGTTTTTTTTTTAATTTACCCACCGTTAAGATAACTATGTCAAGTGCAAGATCCCGACGTCTTATCTCCAAAATTATCCCTGATAGCAAGTTATTTGGTCTCATGTAAAATGAGGTATGGCATCATTTCGTCGCTATGGTAACTCGGATCCTGGTGAAATGTACCCCGACTGAAACTTTTATCTTGCTCTAGCACACCGGTAAAGTTTGATTTTCTGTTGGATTGATAATGTTGATGCTCTAGTCGCTCAAAGTCGAACGGTATCGCTACTTAAAAATTGAATCGAGCCACCCTAAACTTGAGGTGCTAAAGTAGCTGGCTATTTTAATTTGTCGGTGATCTAGAGGAAGCAGGTGTTTAAATCGAGACTTGAAGAAGTACTTTTCGTGCTTCTTGTCTGTTATTGAACTTCTTTCCCCGCGGGTCTAGTGTTCGCTTTGTTTTTTGGCGGCTGGCTAACATCTCAAAAATATCCACATCAAAGAAATTTTTTTATTTTTGATAATGTACGCAGCACGAAAGAGGTGAGTCTAAAACATAAAATTTGACAACGGACTTCTTCAAGTTGAATCGTTCTCTTTTTTTTCAGCACTGTATTAAACGGAGAAAGAATTCAGAAAATGCAATTTTTACTCGTAGTGGCCTACGAGCGTGACTCCTCTCAGTTGAAACATCTGCATGTTTCTGTTTTAGAGCACTGCTAGTCAAATTAAGTCCTTATTACGTTAATGGTCTGTAAATTTGACAAGTTTCGGGTCGAGTTATGTTAACGATGAACGCGAACTTATGTTTAATCGTAGTCTGAACTCTATTCTGTACGAAAAAGCCAAGAAATTCACGAAAATCGATTGTAAACTCAATAAACTAAACAGCTGGTAGGCGGCTTGTTGACATATTGAGTAATTGCATGCGCAGAATTATTCATCCAGTATAAGAGACAAAAATAGTTTGTTTGTATGATCGCCAGCAAAACATAACATCTACCTTCAACGAAGAAGCTAATAACTATAACAATTTTTTGTGGCATGAGTTAATTAGTTGCGATTGATCTATCGCTCTCTCGATCAATTAATCAAACAATCCGATTATATATATAACGTAGTAAAACGCTTACCAAAAAAAAAAAATTAACAAGATATCCTGTTTAAAATTGTTTATGTAGGCTTTCTGGATATAGTAGCCTATAAAACATGGACAGAAGATTACTCGATTACCTTCCAAACCATTGCCTATTAAGGAAAATTGACATAAATCGCCATACGTATTTGTGTACACAATGTCTGTCATACAAAATAATTCATTTAGGTCCCAATAAATATAACAAAACTGAGCCTTCAGTTCCTTTAAGATCCTTGTACGTTTGTTTAAAATGAGCAAGAGGCTTTGATAACCATCAACGTTAATTCAGTCCTAACGAAAGGCACTTAGCAGGTAAATTCATCTGCATTCATTACATCCCGATAGATAACACAGGGGTGTTTGTTTATGGCATTTAGTCCTATTCCTCTCTCCCCTCCCAATTCACGTTTTCTCCAGCTGCTTTCAGCTTATTACGCCACTGTCATGTCTCTGCATGGGTATTTTTATATTTTTCCACTGTCCTGTTTGCAGCGATTATTTTATTGCTTGAGGTTCCCTCGTATTTTATCTCATGGAATAATTAGGTGAGCATGATGTTTCTTTACAGCGGAAGCATATGCATAAATAAAGAAAAGGTTCTCTGGTTTGATTTAATTTGATGAGTTACAAGTGAAAGTTTAGGAAGCAAGAAATGTTATGAGAACAACTTGAGTCGTGTGTTTCAACAATTTTTCCGTGTTATCCTAAACTTGAAAAAGTCTTAGAAACACAGCTGTTAGCTCGTGTTACTCTGTTAGTATTTCTTGGGTGTCTTTCTT
>Ga0126343_10001499_pt1 | contig 11070 bp, 8 predicted proteins | sample Cyp2metagenome_FD_92531 | JGI IMG/M metagenome (GOLD analysis project Ga0126343, IMG submission 92531) | Coral microbial communities from Lord Howe Island, Old Settlement Bay, Australia - Cyphastrea 2 metagenome | ecosystem: Host-associated > Invertebrates > Cnidaria > Coral ... | reverse complement strand
AGCCGAAACTACAAAATCGTCCAAAATTTGCCTCACATGTTGGATTACTGTATAATTATTTACAACATCCAAGTAAATAACTGAAGCTACGCTTTTAGGCAAGCCTAAATCTATATATTATTCCTACTTACATATATAGTATTCCTACTTACATCGATACACCGCGTTCTTTAAAAGATTAACATGGCCGTGACATATGATTAAACGAAGAGCGAAATATGTTGGATGCAAACCACTTGTAATCTTCAATCTTTTGTCAGCTTTTTACTCGAAAAACCCTCTGTGCGAAAAAAAATTACTTTTATCGACGCAGCCACCATGACCTAGGGAAAGTGTATTGAAGCGGCTTGGTTCTTATGACGCCAAAGCCACTTGAAAACACTTCAAGCGAGTGATGCAGCCAAAGTAGTTGCCACTTCGTTTTCCCTTTCTTTCATCCAAACACTAAAGGCGCTAATTGAAGTCACCATGTAAAAAGAGCCTGGTTTTAGTTTTTGGAATAACTGCACTTTTTCGATTCCTTTGTGTAGTCATGTCGTTATTCTAAGAAAGCTCGCTCGACGACCATGCTAGAAAATTACTAACAACGTCAACTCATCCATTTCCACTTGTAATCTTCTGGAAACAATATTTCGGTCAAAATTAAATAGCCTTTACTCTTCATTGTTGTAACTATATCACCAGCCGCGTGTTTATTAAACCTTACCTGTGAATGAGTCAATATCAAGTGTAGGGGGATTTCCCTATCGGCTGGTGAAAGGCTGAACAAAGCCGGCAACGTCACGTTCCATAACAAGGTGATTCGTTCTCTGTTCAACTTTAGTGCAAAGTTCAAGATGAGGCCACGCGAAAGGCGATGTCTCAGAAATGGAGGCGACTCCATTTTTCAAGTGAAATTTAACCACGAAATCACACAGATGTCAAAGACTTGCCTATAAAATCTTGCTCTTCAAATTGATCACTTTTTTTACCTTTGAATTTTAGATTAATCACATAGAATTCCACGAAAGAATTAAAAACACTGTTTATCTTTTGCAAATGTCTGCCTTACTCCCGGAAAATTTAAGCTTGATAAACTCGAAAATATGCAAATGAGAGGACGTCATGCATACACAACCAAATAGTACCCCAGGTAAACAAAATGAGCTACCTCGGTCAGTTTGAAGCAGAGTTCATTGAAACTTTGTGGCCTATTTAGCTCTACATATCACACACCTACGGCTATAAAAATTTCTGTTTCCATGGCGATTCCTCTCCTTTCAAGTCCCCTACAACCTGATTTCATTATTTTAGTGATTTTCAGCTCTAAAAGCATTAAACAAGGTCATGAACTGGACCTGATGTATTTGTCCAGTATGCTTGCCGAATCCCGAAGATTAGGCACCATAGGCAAGTGCCAAAAAAGAACGCTAAAAGTGGCCTTTATTTCAGGGAGGTCTGGAACCCAGTACGTTGCGATGGTAACAAAAAATGTAACGTTCAAATTGTGTAGTGCCTCTAGTAAAATTGTACTGCCATAAATCAAACATTTCTGATTCAAATTAGCTAAGATTTCTTAGTTCATCATATTTCATCAAAATTCGGTTTATTGTTTGACGTCATCGCATTAAGAAATCAAATTTTTCGTAAAACTTGAATATCTCTGGAACGAAAAGACATGTATTTGAAAAAAGTAAACAGTGTTTTTTTTTCTCGTTTTTAATACTTGTATATGTTTTGAAATGGGTTAGATAGGAAAGATGCGATTTTCATCATAGTACCACTGAAAAATTTGTGTTTGTTTGTTTATACTCAACATCTCTCTGAAGTCGTACAGAAAAGCATTTATGTTTTCCCATGAAACTTAAAACTCAGTTTCAAGTTGTTGGCTTGTGTTTTGCTTCGGGTAAACGAACTGACAGTGGCTTTTCTGATTGTTTTCAAGCTGATAAAATAAAAATGCTTTAGCATGCATGCGTGTGAAGAGAGAAAATCTGATCATTTAGTTTTTATTTATTTATATATTTATTTATTTATTACAATTTCAGCAAGGATACATGAATGAAGCGAGAATGGAGTAAAAATGCCAGGGAGAGTCTATAAAAGGGTCTGAGGCCCCATACAAGATAGACCACCCTACTAACTAATAACTAATAATCACACTACAAAAGAGACGTAAATAACACTAATCCAATAAGAACTTTAAATAATTACTATGAAATACGATAATAAATAGGATTACCAAAACAATAAAATAAAATGATAGTGACATTCCAGACTTTTGATCAGGATATCCCTGACACTCTTAGCTTCTTAAAAATTTCAACACTATGTGCCCGACGAACTGAGTGAGGCAGAGAATTCCACATGTTTACGATCCTGTTGAAATAACTATATTTAAAAATGTTCGTTCTTGCACAGTTTTTCTTTAGTGCACAGTCATCCTTTCTTCGTTGCATGTAATGATCAGATTCTTTAAAAAACTGGACATTATTGGATAAGTCAATGTCTATATGGCCATTCAAGACTGTATACAAAAATAGAATATCAAATAATAATCTTCTTTGCTCTAAGGATAGTAAGTTAAGTTTTTTTTCTTCGTTGCTGATATTCATCAGTGGTCTTAACTTCAGAATTAGCTTAATTGCTCTTTGCTGAATTCGTTCCAACTTGATTATATTACTTGCTTGGTACGGGGACCACACCACAGAGCAAAACTCCAGTTGAGATCTAACTAGAGCAAGATAAAGGGTTCTTAGAGTAGGAACATCTTTAAGTCCTCTACAAGTTCTTTTAATAAGTCCCAGGATCCTATTGGCCTTGCTTGTTATCTTATCAGTGTGATTATTCCAGGTGAGATTGCAATTTGTAACCAGTCCAAGATCACAGAAATCAGATGTTGACTGCAAAGTGCTGTTATTGAGATGTAGGTCAGAGGGAAGCGGAGATCTTTTTTTGCAGATTCGCATTAGCTTACATTTCTTAACATTGAACTCCATAAGATTTTGTAGACTCCATCTGTAGATGTTATCAATATCAGACTGAAATAGAGAATGATCGACTGGGCAATTTATCACCCTTGATGTTTTGCAGTCTTCAGCGTAAAATGACTCAGTGTTCCCTGGGGTAACAACTTCTGGCAGGTCATTGATAAAAATTACAAAAAAACAATGGGCCAAGTATTGAGCCCTGAGGTACACCTGACGGGATAGAGCACCAAGAAGAATTCACTCCGTCAATCACGACTCTCTGTTCTCTGTTGGTAAGGTAATCTTGGCACCAGTTCAAAAGTGCACCAGAAATACCAAAATTGCACAGTTTCTGCAGCGGTACATCATGTGCTACTCTGTCAAAGGCCTTTGCGAAATCCAGGAATATGACGTCCACCTGTCTGCCTTCATCTAGTGTTTTGGACCATTGATGATGTGAGAGTACTAGTTGGGTGGAACAAGAGCGACCCCTCACGAAGCCGTGCTGCCATTTGGTTAGGTACGGAGCCACGTGTGAATAAATGGCATTATGTACAATTCTCTCTTAGCATTTGGCAGGAATACTTAATAATGAAATAGGGCGATAGTTCTTAACTTTTTATTAAGCATCTGATTTGAAAACAGGAGTGACATTAGCTCTCTTCCATGATACAGGTACTTTTCCAGTTTGGAAAGACAGATTGAACAGTAGTGTTAAGGAATAGGATAATTCCCCAGCACACTCCTTAAGGACCCTTGCGGATATGCCATCCACGCCAGTTGATTTCGTGCTGTCAAGTTTTGTCAAAATGTCCTTAACTTGATTTTTGCATGCTGCATGTAGAAATTTGCAGTAACAGATCAGGCTGTATTACATCGCAAGGGGAATTTGTGTATTTACTTTTGTTGTCAAAAAAAGAAAACCCCATCGTAGAAATGTTTGTTTTAGTTCGTTTTGCATTTCTTGGTTACAGGTCACTGTCCCTGGCAGTTCATTAATCGCAACAAACACCTGTTATTTTGTCGCAAGATCAAAACCGCTGTAATAAGAGATGAGCTGTAATTACTACCTGTGATAGTCTCTTGTAAATATGTTATCTACCTACATTGTTCTGAAAGTTGTTTTTAGAATTTTATCAGAAGATGTTTTATTAGCTAAGACTTTTTAATAACTTTACGTAATTCTTTAGAATTATGTTTTCGGCTTAAATAGTCGGGCGTTCAAAAGTACTTTTCGGTTACGGATCTGGTGACATTCTTGGATTGAGGAACTGCTGTTGGATGCAAGTTCTGAGTGCTGTTGGTAAAATTCCGGTAACAGAATCCGCTATCCTCACAGAAAGAGAATTTCCTCGGGTTGTTACAGAAGTGCTTTCCCAGGTCAAAAACCTATTCAGTATCACATGCAGTTCTGCTCATTTTCCGAAAAACACTGCTCAATCAATGAAGCTCAATTTCTATATTGTTTTCCAATCAATGGGCGGCTTTTTGCTAGGCTCTGAAGTAATACCTGGAAGGCACTGAGTTTTGGTTGTCGCAAAAACAAAATTATGGCCAGTACAGGGAAAACAAATTAATAAAACTTAAGTTTCTCTATAGAATCTTTAACAAGCTGTAGTGGAGCAGCCGTAATCAAACCAGAGAAGAACTAACCGCACGTAAACAGGAGAGTTTATAATTTACCAAATATGCATGAAGGAACCGGCTTTTTTTAACAGATTAACCTATATTGGAAAACGCATTACTCCTGGCATCGACTTAATACGTTTATTTTTAATTTTTGGGGGGGTAAAAATTTCACTGTTCCAAGCTGTTCTACAATGTTCTTGATCGGTTTTTCGGTCGATGCCCGAAGCTGCATGTACAGTTTACATTAATACAAATAGCACTCCGACATTACGTTATTCTATTCTCTGTGCAAAAGTTACAAACGATGGAGGTATGTAAGTTCCATCCAAACTCCTCTCCAGTATTTTTAGCTCATCATGTTCAGTGCACCGCACTGGAACTGTGGATCGCAAACACAGCATTTGTTAACATCCAGGCAACGAGCAGTCTGTCTTTCAACATAAATGTTTCACACACGAGGGAACGGTCTCTCTATCATTCGCTGGATGGAGAGATAATCTCTACAATCCATAGATTATTTTTAATTTTTTTTATTCACCGTGAAATTTATTATTGCAATATTCCATGAGGTTTCGTGACGCAGTCTATATATATTTTATTTAGATATGATCCACAATATTCTTTAATATTTAATGCAGAGACGCGAATCGACCGGAAATGAGGAACTTACTTGACACCTGTTCGTCAAATTAGTCTCCTTTTCCCGCCTTATTTTCCTGAGTGTCGTAGTCCGAAAACATTTCCCGCCGCAAGATCAGCAGGTCTTTAATTTCCCAGTGGTACGACCGGTACAAAGCCACAACACTAAGGGTTCACTGAGACATATGACGCAGGTCGACTGGGAAGAGTTAACTTACTTGCCAACTGTCCGTCAAAAGAGTTTTATTTCCCGCGCGCCATATTTTCCTGACTATGATGACGGGACGTGTAATGGTTTGAATGGATTTTTTGCTGCTTAATCAGCGGGACTTAAATTTCTTGATGCTAATTTATACTCCAACAAAATCATTACGTTTAAATTACGCCACTCTCTTACTAATATATATGAATTTTTACGGTGATCGCCTGGTGACGCATATTCCGACGTCACCATACAATCAGCGTCGCTAGACACAAAAAAATCGTCATATGGTTGAACCTGGAAAACGTTTGATCAATCGGTAATATCGATTTAAGATTAATAGTCAAATCTCACCTGAGACTTCCTTGGCGGTCAACAGGCAAGACTGCTCTCTGCGTTTGTAAGAACGTGATCGAATCAATGATCGTAGTAACCTTCTCAGTCCACAGCAACACGATGTAATCTTTCCTCTGGTGTTTCAGTATGAAAGGAATACAAATTACCGGGAGATCCCTGAAGAGCACAGATCTGTAGACTTTGGCCGCTGCCAGTTTCAACATTCGCTTGGGTATGCTTTGTTCGGCCACCCGCTAACGTTTCAAATGCCTTTTGACGCAACGTGCACACATCCGGCATACGTAACCTGGATTCATTTGGCGCAAAAGGTCGCGCGAATGAAACATTATTCAGTCCATTCCAGCAGTAATCAGGTAGAGAGGGTAATCATTAGTTCCTAAGAATTCGCCTACCACAGGTTGGCACGAATTGATCTCCATTGCTGTTTGGCTTTCGGTTCCCTGGTCATCTGTACCTTAAAACCTGTAAATGAGTCCATGCAAGATTCTTGAACATATTCCATGCGTACTCTTCCTTTATACTTCTCCCTGTCTCTCCTCTCTTAGAATATCTTTTAACATACATACACTAGCTTCGACAAGCTTCGTTGGCAGATTTTCCGGTTGGCAGAGCATTCAAGCCTTGTTACTGAGATCATTGAGCTATTTTCATCTAAATTTTGCAACATCACGTGAGTACCTTCATGTTTTTTTTTAGTTTCGGTGGCCACTTTCAAAGAATGAACCAGTTAACGTCGTTGATCTTGTCATGTGGCATATTCTAATTGTAATTTTTCGTGTTCGATACAAGAGAGCGAGGGACAATGGATAATTGGTCACGATTTTGCTTGACACAAACGTGGAGTAAAAAACCCAAAGGCTTTTTTATATGTTTAGACTATGGGTGATATATTTGCCATGAAATATATAATGCCTAAATAGTTTCCACTAAATAGTTTCCACGAAGGCCTCTGTTACTGAAGCAGATAATCACAAAAAAAATCAGTTCTGCTTTGTAGACAACCTACAAATAGTACAATCTATAAATAGTGGCATTTTCTGTTAGTAAACAAATGTAAAGATGAATAGGTTACTATTCCTGTAATTGAATTGTTGTTCGCTTCGGTACAGGAAAACAAATTGAGCGCAAATGAACCAACCTCCTCTCAGACGCTAGAAAAGAAAAATACTCAGGAGGATTAGGAACGACTCGTTAAATTGTTGCCTAGTTTGGTTTTCTATTTTTCAAAAGGGCTTACGGAAAACAAGAACAGATTCTAGTGTTCACAAGCTAAAGGCAAGTACCTTTGAGAAATGTACGCAACGTTCCTCCTGTTTCAACGAACCAAAATGAATATCATTGTTTTGAAAAGAAGAATGCTAGTGGACTGCAGTTATTAAATGACAATCTGATCCCGGTTGTTGACAAAACAAACAACGATATCTACTGGATAGTGATTTATCCGGTGGATATGCGTTGTACTGACCTTTCAGTCGAATATTGTCGAAATTTCCTTCTCAAATTAAGTGATGGTCTTATCTCTTATACCATGGCAGTTTATGGCTTATGTTTAGAACACGTATATGAAATTTGTCGGGTTGACATTTTTCAGATTTCACCTGGTTTTCTCTGGCATTCACTCTTAAGGACGTTCGCGCCCATTGCTACTGCGCATCGTTACTGCGCAAGCAAATTCACATGCCACGTCATCTATCGAGCGCCCGCGGTAAGGAATAAAATAAGCAATGATAGGGAAGATGGCCATTGCTACAGCTTTGCACGAATTTAACGATCTGGGACATTAATTTGGTGACCCCTAAATTTCTTTCCAGAAACAGGGTTTATTTACAATGATCTACACATTGTCCAAAAATGAACAAAAATTGAGCGTGGGAAGTTAAAAAAATTTCAAGATTTCTGTCCACGGGACATTGCATCCTGCCATCTTTCGACGGCAAGGTGCGTGAAACTATGGTCGCTAAAATCGAACTTGTTCTTTAAGGAACCTCACCAGCTGACTAAATTTACCTAATAGGTCCACTTAAACATATTTTGGCAGAGAACATTTCACTTCAAAGATTTAATTGCAATATTTTGAGGCTTACACTGACAACGTGACCTTATTAGCCAACGAAGCCCGATTTTTCAGATTTAGGGTATTTTTCGGGTCGTGTTCTTTCCAAAACAAAGTCTGTGACCCCCCATTTTTTACCTTTTTGGCAAAAGTAGATCATTACCTTTCTGTGTGGCAAGTTTGAAAAAATCTGTGCGAGGGAACTTTCGGGGGCGAACGTCCTTAATATATTGTAGAGCAAACTGGAGTGGAACAAACCACCATCTAACAGGAGAGTTTCTTTAACAATATTTATACAGGAAACTTTGGCTCATTAATTTTTGTTGAGTCAAGATTACTAAGTCGCTACTACCGCCACTGACTTACTTTTACTAAAACCGCGCAGTTGTCGCGCTTTTTTCAGTGAATTCCGGCATGCTTCACGCTGTTTCGCAGTGTTCCATGTTCGTCGCTCCAGCGACGCCCACAACTGTTCTGCTTACATAATTAGATATAATATTCCGGTATAAGAGCATGGATCGCTTTTATTCTATTAGAAGTTTAAAGTGACGACGGCGTCAACGTCTTCCGTTAAACTAAACACTGAGTGAGTCAAAGATTTCCTAAGATCGTGTAAATACTTCATCGTCATTTACAATGTAAATCCAATAAATAGCTTTAGAAAAAGGATATAGTCTTGAAAATTATTCACAGTACCCAGATCGTCTGTTTGCCAGAAATTAAGTAGTTAACCACCACTTTTTGAGACCTTTTGCTGTTGCTTTTCTTTATTCATACGTCATGTAGATCCGTTTCAGCTGCAGCCCGCCCGTTGTCTTGTGTATGTAAGTTCTATCTCCTAAACTCGTTACCAGCATTTGTGGTTCATCATGATCAGTGCATTGAACTGGAACTGTGGATCGAAAGTTGCACAAATGTAAACTGTTGATTTCCTAAATGTCGTCGCTTTATCATTCGCTGCGACAGATCCAATTCTTACAAACAACAGATTTTTTTTTTTTTGAAATTTTTTTTATGAACAAAATGAATTTCTTGTTCCATACCAGCCGCCATATTCTCTGATTTTGCGATTGGAATCGTTCCGTGACGTAATTTATGTCTTATTTTCCCTCCATTCCCCGACTATGACGACGGAACGTGTAGTGCTCTGAATGTATTTTCCACCCCCTAATCAGCTAGACCTTATTATTTATACTCCGACAAAATCGATACTTTCAAAATACTCCACTCCACTTTCTTCTTCTGCCACAAGTCAACCTTAGAACATTATATTTGTGGATGTTTTTTTAATTTTTTTACCTAGCAATGACTTATATATATTAATCTCTGCAGTGACGCAAATTTCTCAGCATCAAGCGTCATTAGACAAGTGGAAAACCTTTATATTGTTGAACCCATTAGAATCTGGAAAGCGCTGGTTTGATCATTCGCTGTTATCGCTCTTGGATTAATGGCCTAATCATGATCTCACCAGAGACTTCCTTGTTGGCCAACAGGCAAGGCTGCTTTCTGTGTTTGTCGGAACATGATTGAATCAATGATCGTAGTAACCTTCCTAGTCCACAGCAGTAGGATGTCATCTTTTCTAGGATGTTTGAATATGAAAGGAATAAAGATTACCAGGAGATCCCTGAAGAGTACAGATCCGTAGACTTTAATCATTGTCAGTTGCAACATTTACTTCTGTATGCTCTGCTCGGCCAAGTGACTTTTTAAATGCCATTTCGCGCGAAGTGTTAACATCCGGCATACATAAACTGGATTCGGCGGGAAAGGTCGCGATCAAACGTCATTCAGTCCATTCCAGCAGTAATAAGGGTAGAGAGGGTAATGGTCGGTAATCATTAGGTCCTAAGAAATCGTCTAGCACAGGTTGACACGAACAAAGCTCTATTTTGTGTGGCTTACTGTTCCCTGATCATATCTGTTCTGTAAATATAAATGAGTCCATACAAGAGCGTTGAACTTATTCCATATCTACTCTTTCTTAATCCTTCTCCCTGTCCCTCCTCCCTTAGAATATCTTTAAAATACATTCACTACCTTCCACAAGGCTTGGCAAATTTTCCCGCCAGATCAGAAAATATTCTTGGTATTCAATGCACGGTTGGAGCTATTTTTATCTATATTTTGCAACATCATGATGAGAGTGATATTTTGTAGTTTCGGTCGCAACTGAAAAAGCATGACCCAGTTATTGACCTTATCATATGGCACATTCAAATATAAGTTGCGTGCTTCATGCAAGAGAGACTACGGATAATTGATCACGATTTTGCTTTATACGCGAGTGGAATAATGAATCCTGGGTTTTTTATATGTCTATGTCTTGACTGCGTAAAATATATTTGCCATGAAATACAATACCTTAATACACTTTAGTCCAAACTGGCAGCCAGTTTATTATTCTTTTGTTTATATGGTAATTGGTCCTCTTTACCTCATCATGATGTACAAGATAGAAATACAATGAGGCATGCTAATTAACATGCAAACAAAAGAACTATAAATTGGTAGCCATTTTACAACAAGGTAAATTGTTTTGACGGAGGTTTCTCTTACTGAACTGATAATCACAAACAAATTCAATTCTACTTTGTAGCACCCCAAACAAGTGCAACGTTGGTCTTTTATGAATTTTGTTTGGCAAAAATACGTCGCGTTTACAATCTGTTACTATTCAAATCACGGTTAAGGCGAATGGGTCATTAATGCCGTAATCTGTGGGCTTTATTGCCAGTTATTGAGCCTTTGTGTGTACACAACATCGGCATTAACAAATGCAGATGATGTTGGGTGGGGTGGGGTGGGGGTGTCGATATTAAATAAGCAATGCCGTGACGTGTACACGTGTAACTCATCACTATTCAATTTTAACAGTTCCTCTCTCATCACCATGCCAACTAAGAATGGTTCCTTTTTGACAAATGCAGATGATTTTAGGTGGGGGGGTGGGGGGGTGTCGATATTATATAAGCAATGCCGTGACGTGTACACGTGTAACTCATCACTATTCAATTTTAACAGTTCCTCTCTCATCACCATGCCAACTAAGAATGGTTCCTTATTGACAAATGCAGATGATTTTAGGTGGGGTGGGGTGGGGGTGTCGATATTATATAAGCAATGCCGTGACGTGTACACGTGTAACTCATCACTATTCAATTTTAACAGTTCCTCTCTCATCACCATGCCTACTAAGAATGGTTTCTTATTGTATCGCTACTATTCCTAAAATTGTT
>Ga0126343_10001498_pt1 | contig 11070 bp, 6 predicted proteins | sample Cyp2metagenome_FD_92531 | JGI IMG/M metagenome (GOLD analysis project Ga0126343, IMG submission 92531) | Coral microbial communities from Lord Howe Island, Old Settlement Bay, Australia - Cyphastrea 2 metagenome | ecosystem: Host-associated > Invertebrates > Cnidaria > Coral ... | reverse complement strand
TTTTCAAGTAAGTTTCTCTTTAAATCTGTAGGTCGCCAATTGGCGACTTTTGCCAGAATTTTAGTCGCCAAATATTTTTTCCACTCGCCATGGCGACCAAAATGGTCGCAGCTTGGAGCGCTGAACACTATAACCTGCTAAATACACCCTTAATTTCAGCTTTAAGCACATATTTCAAAAATGGCACAGTGAATTTTTTTCATACTATGGAATTTTGATAAGCAGGATAAGATGCAACTTTTGGCAAAGTTTAAAAAATTCTCTGCATGGGGTTCAGAACCACCTTAAATTTTCAAAAATTTAAGGTGGCTCTGAACCGTGTGTACAGAATATTTTTTAACTTTGTCAGAAGTTGCTTCTTAGATCTTTCTGACCAAATTTTGATAAGAAAAAAATTCATTGTGCCGTTTTTGAAATAAAAGTACTTAAAGCTAAAATTAAGGGTGTTTTTAGGAGTTCATACTGTTGCTAAGGCAACATATAGTGTGATGAAAATGATAACAGCATGTTTACCGAATGCAATGATTGGGCAGATTTTTATACCATGATTGTAGCATCAAGTGATAACGAGTGGTAAAAATGACACATGAAAATCTTCATGTATGTCTAAAAAAGTGCTGGAAACTGCTTTGAGCCATTCTGATAAACACATACTAAAATCAAATGGGAAATTTGTTTTGGTTAAGTATTTTGACTTAATTGTGAGCACACTAACTGAAGGGAGTCAACTTAATTATCTCTCATATGGACCTGCTATCACATAAGACAAGAGGTAGATAAGACTGGATATGTGGCATATCCATGCTGCTGTGTCAGATGATAACATACTGAACTGCTGCCCCTGGACGAGCTTCTTGCATAGTCCTAAGCTTGTAATTTGTCAAGTTGTTCTCACAAGGTGTGATGGCTCATGGCTAGTTCTTGGGGCTTCAGATTGAGCAGTCAGGTTTGGGCTTGTGGTACAAGCTTTTCAGCTAGACAGTTAAATATCATAGTACCTACCTGGGTGAATGATGAGCCCAGCCAAGAGTTCTCAATAAAGACACCATGTACCCTCAAGGCCATCAAGCATAGCAGACATCACTCTGCACCTCACCTAGTATACTTTTCATTTTTTTTCAGGCTCGGTGTTGCAAACTCGGATCTTCTTCAATGCTACATGTCCCTTGACCCCAGGATCCCTCGGCTGGTGTTTATTGCAAGAGCCTGGGCAAAAGCTAAGGCTCTCACTGCTGGAAGACATTTGACAAACTATGCACTTACCCTCATGGTGTTGTACTTCCTGCAAACACAGAAGCCACCTGTTATTCCCTCCTTACAGCAGGGATTTGAGTCATGGGTCAAAGAACAATCTGGTTCATGTAACAAAGAAAGTCATGGTTACCACAAGTCACTTGATCAAGATCTTGAGTCCAAGATGATTGATAACTGGAACTGTTCATTCTTCACAGATGTTGCCAGACTTTCGTCATCAGATAATAACAAAAGTCTGAGTAAGTATTAAATATTGATAAATGTTTGGCCTGATTTAGGAGTTTTTATTAAAAAGCAATCATTGTTAATAGGTCAAGAGAGTAATTATAAGTAACTGATTATGCTTATGTGTATATGTACTAGGCATGATAAAGTCTGTATTCAAGCCCTGCTGATCCAAACTTATAATCTCTGAAATCTGTAACGTGATTATATGACTAGAAGTATTTTCATACCCGTCCTTTCTTCTTACGAGTCCATTACAGGGCTCTCCTACCATGAATTCTCTGGAACCTATAGATTTAATAATTAATTGTACTAGTAATTTTAATACTATAAAAATAATTATTAATATTATAGACATGCCCTTTTAAGATGATGCACATCTTGGCAACTAGTACCCAAGCATGGACTGCTTTATCTGTCTAGCCCAGTTATGCATTAGGCCAACCCACTTTGCAATGTCATGTTAAATATACATGTACTTGAATGTAATCAAATTCTACTAAGTGGCTCGGTCATGGAGTCACTAAGATCCTAGCTGAATCTTTGATTACATTTTAGATGATCATATCTCCTAATTAGTTATAAGTTGTGTGCGATGGCCTTGTTGTTATTACCTAAGTGTTATTGTCGTCTCTTCAACAGGTCAGCTGCTGGAGGAGTTCTTTTACTTCTTTTCAACTGACTTTGACTTTAATAATTGTGTGATCAGCATAAGACATGGTCATAACATAAGCATTACGTCAGTGTTGGAGGAGTTAAAGGGTGCAGACTATGTGAAAACGGTTGAAGACAGAGGCTCTGTGACAATCAAGGATGATTCAACTTGTGAAAAACAATCAACAATTAAGGTTAATCACTGTGAGAGTACAAGTGAAATTATTTTATCAAGAGAAAAAATTACTGAACAACAGAAAGTTCTGCCAAGTTCCGGTATTGCAAGCTCTCAAAGTGGTTCAGCGAGCAGTAAGGGAATAGAGTTTAAGATCTCTCCCATTTGTGTTCAGGATCCATTTGAACTTGTACACAACTTGACACAGAACATAACTGTTTCAGCACTGAAACATATTATTGAATTGATGAAAACCGCACATAGGATTTGCACCAAGTTAAATGACAGTGGTGGTAACAATACAAACAAACTGCTTGATTTGTTGACAGTTTGTCAATCTTCCAAGAAAAGAAAGAATTCTCACTGCCACTCTTTCTTTGTTGAGTATCAAGAAGGCATCAATGTGCAAGCATTTGCTGGATCATGCAATGCTAAGTTAACTACACCAAGGGAAATCTTTCTTCTTATTACAGATTCCTTAGAAAGAGAATTTGGATTCAAGTGTGAAATGAAATTGTGTGACAGTGAAAAGGATTCAAACACCCTACCAGTCAAAGTGTCAGGGGCATGCCACTCTCTTGAAGATGCCCCTGCAGGACTTTGTACAGACAATGGAAAGAACTCTGATGCCAATAAAGAGAGAGATCAAGCTAGAAAATCAAACAAAAATGATAAAATTGAGGATAATTTGTCAGCCATTTGCACTGCTTTTGAGAATACATGGACACATTGTCGGAGAGAAAGACGCAAGTCATTACAACCTCAGACACTGCAAAGAAATGAGAAGGGTGAAACTGCTAGGAAAGATTCATTGTTGGATGAGAAATCAGAACAAATGTGTGATCCAGGAAAATTTGGAGGGCATACACTTCAGCAACCTGAGAAGTTTGCAAATGCCCCCATTGTTGTCTCTCCGATTCTTGTTTTTCAGCTGAATGTCAACAGTTCACCTGTAAAAGACTTGAAATGTGGTTGTACTGTCTCAATGGAACATGCTGAAAGTAGTGACTTCCAGCTGTTTGGGAACTTCTTCTCAGCGTACAGGAATTACTTCATGGGCTGGATGAAAAAAGTAAACAAATAGCTTGTTACACTTCACTTCCTGGAGTGCTGAGGTTCATTGTTGAAAAATATTTCCAAAGTCATACTTCTGGTTGTTATTGAATGTTGTGCAAACTCTGCTATCCACAGATTTTTGCTTGGTAGAACTGTCAAACTTAAGTAAAGGTCTTGACTCTGGGCAAATAAAAACTCACACTTTCCTGTTCTGTGTTACCAGTATTTGATAATATAACCAAATTCAGTAAATAAATACAGCTGAGCCTCCTCAGGGCAACCACTTGAATTGGGGATCACTAACAAGGTCATATTGCCGAGGATCAAAATTGCTGTAAAGCCCGTCTAGCATGTTAATAGGTATACATAGTAGTTGAATCGTGTTAATGGGTTCCCAGTTAGCGCTATAGGCTAGAAAATAAACCAGCAAGCTGTGCATGCCGACCTTGGTCTCGGCCAAAATAGACAATGTAGACCAAGTACCTTTTTACTTACACTTAAGTTATTTCCTTTTGACGCATATTTCTTTGGTTTAGTTACTACATAGCGTTGAACATATTTTGAAGAATATAACCCTGAAGTGAAATTGTCTTTACTTGTTCAGAACAATGCTGGCTTTTTTAGCCGACCAATCAGAAGCACGGAATTGTATGCTTTTAACATATCCCAATGTTTGTTACCTATCCACAGGTCGCATAAAACTTATTTCTGATGCTTGTTGTTCACAAGTCAAGATGGCTTCAAAAACCATAATGTGTTTCGGACTCGTCCCTTCACTTCCCTTAATTTGTCAACAATATTGGACTGCCTGTCAATTAGTGCCTTGATAATAACAAACTAATGACCGAATGAATGATTGAATGCATGCATGGATGAAGGACTTTATTATAGTGTCAGTGGTGTTTAGCTTAAGGACGTTCGTGCTAATTGTTTCTGCGCATCCTACTGCGCACCCAAATTCACATGCCACGTCATGCATGAGCGCGCGCACTAAGTAATAAAATAAACAAATGTTAGGGCAGATGGCCATTGATATAGCTTTTCCTGGATTTAACGATCTTGGACATACGGTGACCCGTTTTTCTTTTGATGGATCATTTTCTCTACCAATTTTCTGCCTTAAGTGAAAAAATGAAGAAAATCTATCGACTAGAAGTTTGAATTTTTTTACAAAATGCACGATCGAATTCCGTTTTTTTTAGCTCTTCGTTCATCGGTGCGACGGTTTCAAATGCCTTTTGAAGGATTAAGTTTTGTGAAAACGCTGGTGAAATTTGGAATTGTTTAAGCAACAGACCCACTCCTACAAGACAAGACTAAGATCATTTGCCTCCATTGACTCAACTTCGATATTTTTAACTATAAACCACTGTAGACCATGCTGAATTACGTGTGCCAATTTATCAAAATCAGGGTAGTTTTCCACACGCTTTATATCTGAAACGAAGACGGTGACCCCAATTTTTTTTGCATTTCTGGCACAAGTAACTCATTATCTGACTGCAATAAAAATTTTAAAAAAATCTATCGAGTGGAAAATTTTCGCGCAGACGTCCTTAATTATAAAAAAACTAATTGGGGACAAAAATAATGTTGAATATCACCATCATCTGTTTCACCATATGTTTGAAGTTTGTCGAGGCCTCTCTACTACCTCTGGTTTTACATTTACTTGCACGTTAGCCTGTACTGACTACATCAAATGGGTATAGCGTCTTTCTCACATCTGCTTTCTTAATTCTCATGACAGAAAAACTGAAGAAAATAGGGCTACTATCACTTGCAGTCTATCTTCAAACCCATCCAGCATGACCCTGCAACCTATACATAAAAAGCCAAACTCACAAGAACACTCCTGATTTAATCAATGTGAAAGTATGGTTACATAACATCCTAATACTATTTGAATTGTGCAAGATAAACTATTTTCATCTGATATTTTTCTTTCATTTACATAATTTTCAAGTACTTCTCTTAGTTCAGGGAAATGTCAACAGGTGACAACTTGGTATTTTCAACATAACTTAGTCTTTTCAAAAAATGTATGTGACTGTAGAACTTCCTGAGAGAATAACATTGGCCTGACTGAAAATATTGTTAAAAGAAAATGCTAACTGTCAACATGAGCTACTTATAACATGTTTAATAAGGTTTAAACAATCATCTAAGCCAAGAGTGAGAGTTATATGTAACAACCATACCATGCTGATTTCATAAGATTAGACTGCAATAGGCCTGTGCACTTTGAGCATTAGAGAAGTAGACACAGCATTTTGGTTAGAGAATAGAGCATAAGTTGAAGCATTTCAGCGGGAAGTAATGGTATAATGTGCAGAGGCGTACAGTAGGACTTGTAGTCACTAAGGGCTGGTTCACACTTTGACATAAGCATACGCAGAAGCAATAAGATGCAGATAATTAGCAACTTTTATCAGGGAAATTTCCAACAAAAGGCGCTAATTAATATCATACCGTGTCCGCGTATGTCGCCTTATGCTTATGCTTATGTCAAAGTGTGAACCAGCCCTAATGGTTGCCTTGTTGTAAAATTAACTACCGGTAGCCAATGATTCAGAAATTCTTAAATCCATTTTTTTTTCAGTTTCTGAAAATGATTCTCTCTGTCTTGTCAAAGGCATGAAAGAGATCTCGATAATGACCAGAGGTTTTCCCAAAAGATATACTTGACAAGCTTTCTTTAATATATGATATTGTAACTAGATTGGTAATCTATTCAAATTGTTGTCTAACTATTGCAACAAATTATGAATATACTTCTATTGAATATTATAAATGTGTATGACTTCAATTCACTGAGCAAATTTTCTGGAAAGATTTTTTCAGTTTTCAATCTTACCTATAATTTAATGTAAATATTATAACCTACCTACCTACTGCTTCTCTTTCACTACCAGTACCTTTTCTGATAGCTTTAACAACAAAATGATCATAATAACTACTTTAATTGTAGTGCCCTAGGCAAAGGTTTGTTGTTGAAAATTTCAGAGAAAGTTCTATTGTGCCTGATAGCTTTAGGGAACTGTGTTGCAGCTGATGTAACTTCGTTAATTTTCAGAAATGCAATTATATGGTGACAGACCAGCTACTTTTAACTTGGACATGTCATGAAGCTGAAATAAATTCCTCTAAATATGTGTCTGATGTGATCAGATATGTCTTCCTTCTTCCCAAGAAAGAGAAAGAGGAATTTACACTTGCTGCTTGTCACTTCTGACCAAAGTAAAATGTATTAATATTTAATCGGATTGCCTATTTGAACAACAAATGATAGCCTTGTAAATTGTTATTTTTCATGGGTTTACCCTCAACTTGGCTAAATGCAAGTTGCTATCATCCTTCGATGGTAAAAATATCACCACTCTGGACAGAACATGATCAAATTTGCCAAACAAACTCTAAACTAGTCCTGCATTCTCTTCTCTGTGCATGCAAAATGACAATGTTTAAATATTAATCTACATCTGACGTACTTGTTTGCAAAAGAAACTTGTAAATAATTTTGGAAGCTTAGCCTAATAATCCAGTGTAATACAATGTCATTTTTGTCTATGCAAATGATGATTCTTAATTGAAAAGAGAATTATATTTTACAAAATGTTATGCTAAGAATGTGGTCCTCTTGGAAGTACTCCAACCCCTACACCTCCTTGATGCATTCCCATAGAAGCTACAGGAGTCCATCGATTACTCAGGACATCAAAACATTCCACAGTATTGAGATTTGACAAGCCATCATATCCACCAATAGCATACAATCTTCCACCCAGTGTCACCACAGCAACCCTGCTTCGTCGAGTATTCATTGGGGCTGTGAAGGTCCACTGTTTAGTCTCAGGATCATAGCACTCTACAGTGTTAAGAAAAGCACTCCCATCATAACCTCCGCATACGTATATGCGCCCATTTAAGGTGGCAACGCCAACTCTGCATCTGCGTACACCCATTGGAGGACTTTGTGCCCATGTGTCAGTCTGTGGGTCGTATGTTTCCACCGTGTTAAATATGGATAATCCATTGTGACCACCAATGGCATAAATCTTGCCATTTAGCTCTGCGACACCTGCAGCACTGCGGAGTGTCCCCATTGGGGACACAAAATTCCAACTGTTGGTTGCTGGTGAATAGCATTCTACTGTACTCAAGGAGATGTGCCCATCATAACCTCCCACAACATAAATCCTCCCATTGACGACCACTGCGCCAAGAGCACTTCGACGCGTATTCATCTGGGTGACTGCCTTCCACAGCTGGAATTGAGGATCAAAGCATTCCACGGTGCTAAGTCGCTTGTGTCCATCAAATCCTCCAAGGGCATACAGCTTGTTGTCTAGGACAGCCACACCAACACGAGTACGCAAGGTGCTCATAGGAAGACCAGGCAACCACTGTCCTGTCAAAGTGTCGTACGTCTCTACTGTACTGAGGGCTTCCCCAGAGGATGTCAGACCCCCAATGGCGTAAATCAACCCCGCTGCCTCGCTGCATCTTCTTGGTTTTGTGCGTATCGACTGCAACTTGCATCTCCTTTCAGGCATGAGAAGGTAGTCTTTAGCTTCGTCTACCAAATCACGACAAGCCAAGTTGCTCCTAATAAGTTCGTCGCTAGACACCGTGTCGCACAGATACTGCGGGCTAATCAGCGGCAGTCTGACGTTCTTCAGCAATTCTGGTAGGAAATCTTTTCGCTCATCTAACTCTCTCCTCACCCAAGCTGAAATCGCTTCGAAAACCTCTTCCTCTGTACGAACATTTAACTCTTCCCGCGAAATCATTTCCACAACCTCCTCGGGGGAAAGAGTCAAGAATTCTTCGCTTCGCGCAACTTCGGAAAAGTTCTTCACGGCGAAAACATCGGCTGCCTCTACTAGATCCACGCAAGAATAAGTATCAGCAAAGGAACGAATGCCAAGGCAGTTTGTTGGATGAAGAACACGATGCAGGAACTCGACACAAGCTTGTTTAACGCTGGCGAGCTGCAGCAAACTCGACGCACAGAGTAGATTTTGCACGTTATCTACATTGATCTCAATCCTTCCAGTGTAGCAGAAATTCACGAGATCCTCCAAAGCTGAAAATTCAACGCCAAACAACACGACTTCTTCTTGCCTACTTTCCTTCATGTCTCCAGTGAACATTGCATTGAAGTAGCTACTAGCTGCCGCTAGAACGACTCGATGAGATCTCAGATTGAAGTCACCAATACGAAGCTGTATGTCACAGAGTTTTCCCTCATTTCGCAGGCAGTGAAGTCCTGAGAAAACCTGTGAAGAAAATTCTGGAACGCAGAAAAGCAAACTCTCCTCAGACGCCATCTTTTTCGCGAAAATGAATGCTGGTCACATGACTTACACTGTTGTTATGATAAACGGACGCGATATGCCGATGTCAATCAAACCTGCAAAATTGACAGATGTCCTACAATGACTACAATGCATTACGACCAATTTGCATTACGCTTGCCAAATTTCCAGTGCTTCAATATTGTTAACAAGAAAAATTAACAAAATGCAAAATACCATTTGAAAACATCTCATGATTCAGCTGGAAGCGGACAAGACATGATTTGACAAAACGGTTTTATTTCCAAAAACTCGATACATTCAAATGCATTAAGTTTTACAGAGTCTAACCTTCCCTATATTTCTACCCTGTTTCCCTGTCTAATCAGTAATTCAAAAATAATTTACAGATAAAGAAAAAATACAAACCTCAGCCATTCACATAGCATGCACAATTTGAGAACATTCCAAAAATTATGCTAAAATCCTTTCACAACAATTCAACAAAATCAGCCTCGTTAAAATGTCTAAAATGTTGTATGATGAAACACTGACTGTGTTAGGCCAGGATAAATGTCAATGAAGATTTTTGGCTCTTGTATATATAGACCTCCATGCACTAGGTCTACTCTCATCTATATACTTCACTTCCTGTCTGACGGTGACCCTTCTAAATCTTTAAAAATATTGTAATTTCAATTAAATATTAAATTATTTTTACTTGATTGTTATATATTTTAGCATTTGCTATGTATCACTTTTTGTACTAGCAAGTGAACTGTCCTTCTGGTTTGCTTTGACTTTTGTAGTTTTTGACCTTTGTTTTCTTCCTTGACGAAATTTTGATTTTCGCTCTTGTAGTTTTCTCTCTCTCTTTTCTCCTTTGCCTCCCCCTCCACATGTTATCTCCACATTTATCTTTCTTCCCGCCAGTACACTGTGGTGTAGATTTAGGGCTTTCTGTAAGGTTACAAGAAATCTACTTTAATTTGAAAAGCTAGAATTGTATCATGACACAAAAATTTCTAAAAGTAGTGAGCCTGACAATATTTATTATAATTTTACAACCCGAGTGATTATCCAAGACTTGAAGGCAGACCTATTGGTTTCCTCTGAGTTCTTGCCTGAATAATTTATGGCCAGCAGACCTTTATATCAAGTACAGGACCATCATTAAGAGCCATAACCTGTAACACCTGTTACGGCTGAGCATGCTTGATTTATCCTTGATGCTATGGGTGAAATTGCCAGTTGTTGATAGAATTCAACCAAAAAGTCACAAGTTTGCAACAGATGTGGAGAACAAGGTTACAGGTGACTCAAAACTTAATATATGACAACCCTGTCAAGAATTTATATTCTACTAACAGTCCATGATCTTCTAAAGAGAAGGGCCAACCAAAGATCACATGTCAGTAGAAGGTGGAGAAGGAAACAAACTACCAGTAGATGCCAAAGGACTGGCCGATGTTAAGGGATTACATTGCTGCCCTACAATTTTAAACCCAGTGTAATGGGCACAAGTGAGTGGGTAACATGAACCTCTACTAACCCAATAACTGGCTTTGTCGTCAAACTCAAGAAATCCACAGCCTTTGGATTCTCCTGTTTTCTTGGTCATCAGACGGAATTCTTTGATGTTTTCTAGTGATCAGAGAGCAAACATAGAATAAGCAAATCTGGAGAATCTTTTCATATTAATAGAAATATCCATATGTACTGCGTGAAGGTTTAAGTGGGGAAAGTGGGATTTGAACCCATGTCCCCCCCATACCACTCGGGTGTGATAACCACTACACCATCAGGACAAGCATTCTGGCAACATAGCAATAGAAGAGGTGATTAGGTGGTCAGTTAGAATAACTAACACTTATTTTATTAGCAAAAATACCTGTGCATCTAAAATGATCCTTGACTTGTTCCTCGTTGACCGAAAATGAGAGGTTTCCTAATCAAAACAAAGAAATATGGCATTAAGTTTATTTAATTTTTACAAGACAACAAAATTTATGAAAAGGGAGAATCGCAGCAGATTCCTTCAATGTATGTTTAAATTATGGTACATGTGTACAATACATATCACACCTGGAAATCAAATGAACTTACACGACTAACAAAAGACTGAAGTAGTTTAAGGTTACTTCCCACCTTTGCGGGTGGCCTTCGGGGAAAAATTCGTACGTGCGCTGGTTTCAATAAAATCCCAACAAACTATATATCAGAAGAAAGCTTGATAAATGGAGTTTACGATAAAAGTATAGTTTAAGCGATTTTTCCTTTTAATAAGTGTGAGGAGGCGGTAAGAGTTGAAACGACCGAGGTTCGCTCTAGTGAATTTATCGGGTATCGGATACCGCAGCACGAGCAAAATGAATGCACACAGTCATTCACAAAGTATCAATAAAC
>Ga0126343_10001497_pt1 | contig 11071 bp, 6 predicted proteins | sample Cyp2metagenome_FD_92531 | JGI IMG/M metagenome (GOLD analysis project Ga0126343, IMG submission 92531) | Coral microbial communities from Lord Howe Island, Old Settlement Bay, Australia - Cyphastrea 2 metagenome | ecosystem: Host-associated > Invertebrates > Cnidaria > Coral ... | reverse complement strand
AGCGATTGCACAGCTATTGTAGCATATAAACTCTGATAAACTACATCTTTTTGTATATTAAAATTACTATTGATTTCTCCGAAGTTTAAATAAACTTACCTGGTTACTCTCCATAGGTAGACTCCGAAGGTTATCCCACAACCCAAAAGCATTGCAGGTTTTGTTTTGTTGTCAGAGCCGAGAAAGCGGCAGGAATCAAGCCAAATAAGCGTTCGCTTGCCGAAGCACAATCTGTGCTCTATGTAAACAAACAAAACGTTTCCAGATTAAACTCCAGCCTCTACGCGGTCATGCCAACAGTTTCCAGTGTCCTCGCATGTGATTTGCTCAATACGGTCCCGTTGTATTTGCTACCATGAAGACATTTTTGCTAAATGGACTTTGAAAAATAAAGTACTGAAAGCCTGCAAAACAAATTTTAGGGAATAACAATTCTCGCATTGCCAGGCCAATCAATTACTCGAACGTTGATTGGAGACTGGATTCTAATGGCTTACACAGCAACAACGAACAGCAAAAAATACACATGACATCTACTTTTCCGGTTTTGATTATTCTATCCACCTAAACCTCTGTTGTAATGCAGCTTTCCTCACTGGTACAGGACTTGTTACAGGAATTCAGGTGTGCTTGAGTGAGTTTTTTTGAGGAACCTGGGCTGTGGACGGGTACGTTCGATCGATTTATGTGCTTTAGCTTACATGTTTGATTTACGATTTTATCTCAGTAAATGAACTCACCATCAAAAACTTGTTTGAAGCGAAGAGATTTCTTCATTAGCTTAAAAGGTCTGTGAAGAAATGTACACTTGTTTTACAAGGAGTCACCGACATCTCGGTGAGCATAAACAATGTATTGCTAAGTGAGAACGATATATCGCTAGGCGAGTAAGATATATTGCGAAGTGGAATGATATATCGCTATGGAAGAACGATATATCACTAAGCGAGAACGATATATTGCTGAACGCATTTATTTATAGCTAAGTGTAAACGATATCTTGTGATATCTTACCGTGAAATAAAACAATAGCTGTTACAATCGCTTGATATATCGTTTGAATTTAATTAGCGTTAAATATTGCCGATGTAACGCGATTTTCGCGATATTCGACGCTTATCGCTTGCATTACTTTTGCACAATACTGTATCACCCAGCCTAATGGCCTTGCATTTGTTGCCTGTCAACTACCGTATTTATAAAATCTTGTTGTTGGTATATAAGGCTATCAATGGTTTTTTACCAAGTTTTATGAGACAGTCCCGCTAAGTGCGGTCCGTTCAATTTCGCGTCAGATATTTTTTTCTTTTACACTTTTTACATTAAAAGAGTTTGGTACGTAAGTGGTAGAAGTGTTTTTCTATTTGGCAAATAATCTATTTTTGCTTTTTTACAGGCTCGATCTCGTTAAGGCCAATCTGTCTCCTTCTGGCCAGATTTGAAGACCAAAATTTTGCCGTTTTTGAAGACGGCGTCGAATCAAAACTAAAAGAAGTAACCAAAATTCTTTCACACCAGCGTTTTGCGTTTCCTTTTATTGACAAATGAGCAAAACATGGAAACCTTTGATAATTTTGCCAATAAGTTGTAAACCCTGAAAGACAGTGTCTGAACAGGTCACGTGACTGTCTAGAAAAACAGTCAAATTCGAGAGCAAAAATCTCGAACTGAAAAAATCTGAACTGAAATTTATATTAAGATAAAGGTCTTACTTCGTTTTGAAAGGTTCTAAGGTCAAACCTGCGGGTATCTGCCTGTACGCGAAGTGGAGAGAAGCCCAATTTGGCTATAACAGCACTTTGTTGATAAAATCTTTGGTTCCTATGTTTGCTACAGGTCTTCTTAAGGCCATCAAATATAGGTATCAAATGCTTTATATTAAATGCTTTAAAGCAAATTAGTATTGCTCCATTAACGCATCATCATTTCAATTTTCTTGTACACCTTGTGGTCAGTTTTCCAGTTTAGTCACTCAACCAGTGTAGCTGATGCATACAGTATTGTGCAAAAGTAATGCAAACTTATTTTGCTGAAATTCACGACTTTTCTTGGCTTTGACAAAAAAATATCGAATTTTTGATGGAAGGGATTTTTCAAAGAAAACTTCCAATAACTCGGGGAGCCTATTGTTTCCAACTACGTGAATTTTCAAATGACAATTCGATTGGAATGAAAAGTGACTTCGAATTTGCAAGCGAAAAATCGCTCTGTTCGATAAATGACTTCGAGCATACAAGTGAAATTTCGCTCTTTGTTAGCTCTGCCAAGTTCAAAGTTGCCGCAATGATTCTTTTGAGCTGTCGGGCAAGCTTGTCTATTTACATAACAGTTCTATAAGACTCACCTGGATATACTTCAAAGGTTTCCTTTACTGTTTAGTTTACGTTAAAAGTATCGCAGCTCTTGCATAATCATTCTTCAGTCATTTCTTGGTTCACAGTTGTAGGCCGCAAAGGCCACTTGCCGACCCATGCCATGTTTTTGTAGCCCAGACTCCATGCGTACTTAATTTTGTATTACTATAGCAACCGCTAGTGCTAAACTACTTGAGCTCAATAAAAATAAAAATATGCAGTGCCTATCTTTTTTGAAAACATAATGATATTATTATTATTACTTCTTCAAAATGTAATGCATACATGGACTTATCGTATGTTTACATAGTATTAGTTGTAAGACCACTTACCTGACTTAAGGAAAAAAAATCTGCAACCCCCTTTCTCCCAAAACTCTGCGTCTCAATCTTTCTATATTTTTCTCAGGCTTTTACCTAGACTCTAAGAAAAGTGTTTTGTCTGTTTTATTCATAAACCCGCCAGACAAAGGAAAATCTTCGTCCACTCTGCTGCTTAGTGACCCTTGCATGGCCACTACGTGGCCTAAAATCTCGCAGCTCCTTCGCTCGCTGAGCTATATTCTACCTTAAAACTCACGAGGTTGCCTTGTGGCAAGTCTACTTTCTCCAGGCAGAGAGCAAAAGAAAGAATTTATTCCTGCTCCAACACGAGCTTCAAGTACTCTTTTCTTACGAACACCTCGCTTTCCCTTTACATGACGTAGTTATGAGAGCAACATCTACACTGCAGGCCAAACTACTGTTGACTCGTAAGTTTCAAGTTTTTCAACATCCGTCAACATGGGATGTATTCAAGTGTCATGCCACATTGTTGGACATAAACACAAACCACTAGGTCGATGATTGCGGTCGATATGGAAGCAGAAAATGCTTGAAATAAGCTTATTGCCTTTAAACCTAGTAAGGATCCACTAGTCTTGTCAGTATTTCTAGTGTATTGCCGCATTCCCAGTTGAATTAGGCCATTTTCAAACGTCTTGCTGCTACCATGCTACAGTACTGTGCAAAAGTAATGCGAGTGAAATGCGCAAATTTCGTTCTTTGTCTTTAAGAATTTTCATTGAAAAGTCGCGTGTAATTTCGCGTTTCGAGCGCTAATTCGCTTGAACAAAATAGGGGAAATTTCGTTGAATTTTCAACACCTGTACGATGATTCGTGATTAATAACGTTCCTTCGCCAGTAAGTGCGCGAAATTTCACTGTGCTCACAGCCGGAGTTCGTCATCGTATTAAGCACGCAACTGATTCAATCGATTGTCATGTAATTTACACAAAATATATTTCGACAACTGTTGTATAAACTGCAAGCCAAAGCTTACCTATCAATCATTCAGCTTTAGAGCTCAACTTAACTACACAGACGAGCTTTGGGTTCATTTTAGGAGCAAAGAAAATACACTTTGCCAGCAAATAAGCTTACATGATATTTTGTTTTGAACAGTTCGACGTGTCAAGGGAAGCTCCTCAAGTAATGGATTCGATCAAGCGGTCATGTAAACACAAAATATATCCAGATAACTGTTTGGGACTGTGTGCCCGAGACTGTCGTACTTAAATTACTCATCAATAGATTGAAAAGGATACAAATCGCAACAAACACAACGTTTCTTAAATCTTGAGGATCTAAATTTTCGAGACCAACCACAGATCGATAGCAAGTTACCTTACAACAGGCAATTATTCAACAGGAGCAAAGCCAAAACACCCCAGCTTGATGTAGTTAAATTGCTGACGCAAGTAGTCACCAATAAATCCTTCAACACTGATTGACGAATTTGTAAACAGAAGTTCAGCGAAACCCTTTCATTTTCAAACATTCCGTGGCCTTTGAGGCATTAATCAGTACATCAGGAAGATCCCCGCGCTTCAATTCCAATCGGCTATATTTCAGCCAACTTTCGTCTTAAATGGTCACATAATCGAATAGTTCCTCTTATCCTCTGGAAATTTCCCTTGACATACAGGTAAACAGTAGTAACTCCGCCTTGTACAGAACGTGATCTATATAATTATTTCTCCCATTTCTCCGGCGTGATTCTCCTTTCCCAGAACTTCTTGATTCCATCAACCAGTTCTTGCTTGTTGCGTGGCTTCACCTTTGATTCCAAGAAGAACTTGAGCTCGTGCCACAAGTCCTCAATTGGGTTAAGGTCAGGACTCTCCGGGGGAGTACGCCACCAGTTAATATTGTGCTCCTTAAAGAAGGTCTGGGCTCGTCTGAACGTGTGCTTCAGGTTGTTATCTTGCATAAACCGGTGATCGGGAAGTTTTCTCTGATGAATGGAACAAGCGTGGTCTCTAGGATGTTACAAAAGAGATCAGCATCCATGATGCCGTCAAAGATGCAAATCTTTGTGGCACCATGTCTGCTTATTCCTGCCCAGACGTGAACCTTTAACAGGTGTTTCGGCTTTGGCTTTGGCTTGGTCGGCTTGTCGAACTTCTGGTAGCGTGTGCACTGGTAATGCGCAAAGGAAATAGAGCACTCATCGCTGAAGATTTTGTTGGCATCTCGTATAAGCTGGCAGTACCTAGTCTGCTGTAGAGTCCAGCCTTGCTGCTTGCATGATCTTCACACAGTTGATGAACTAACAGCCACTCCATGTTTTGCTAGCTTCTTCTTGATCTGCGCACTCGTCCTCTTATCATTATTTCGCATTTGCTGAACTATAAAAGCTTTGGCTTCTATAGACAGCTTTTGAGGTCTCCCGGAGCGCGGAAAATTTTTCACAGAACCGGTAATACACAGCTTTTTGATTATGCAAGTAACACTAGAAAAGCTTACAGATAATCTTTTGCTTTTCAAAGAAGTAAATATTCCAGCTGGGTGGAGACCTTGTTTGTGGAGGAGCTCGATTTGAGTTCTTGTGTAAGTTGAAACGTTCGGCATGTTAACCGCTAGATTGCTTCAAAGCGAATGACAACTGGAATATGGCTTGAACCTCAAACAAACCGTCACTTTGGTGGCAAACAGAGTAGGCGCGTAGGGACTGGGATTAAGGCGGGAAACTTTGTGTATTTTATACCAACGCAAAGTGAGGGTCTCGGCATGTGTTACGTGAATAACAACAAGGAATTACCACAACAGGTTTATTGCAACTTTGATGCTTTTAGGCTTTGGAATCGTCGTAACAGTTAAGGACTTGACAATAAGCAGGTGAGTCTGCTGGAACTGTTTATCCAGTTTATGAAGCAAAACTCGGCAGTCGTAATGCTCGCTTTACCGAGAGAATATTCACAAGTGATGAAAGAGAACTCGAAAAGCCAAGAATTTCGTCGAAAATCACTTGCATTTCTTTTGCACAGTACTGTGAAATAAACTGGCTCCACTGTAGAACAACTCTAGCAAGAGCTTCCAGTGGTTTTTTTAGAGGTCAAATTTAATTCAGCTGAGTTAAAGAGAATGTTTCTACCACACATATCGTAAATTACTGCCAGTAAAAGCACCAATGCCGACATAAGTTTCATACTATGGAAATCAGGGTAGAGAGCACAAGAAAGTCAAATCTTGTTACTTTGTTAACATTCAATGTTTGTAGTCTGAGAACACTGCTGCCTGGTTTTAAATAATGGCTTCTGACTCAAGAAACAAAACTCGGATACTCTTGTAAGTTTACAAAACCTTACATTTTGTTTAATTGCTTGCACTTTCAAAGTCTTCAACTACTTACATTAATGTAAAAAATAGAATAAGAATAGTCACTGTATCTTTTCTTAGTTAGCTATCAGTCACTTGCAATAAGGTTAACAAGATCTTAATATGAAACAGGTAGAGCTACCAAATTTTCAGGTCGACTCTCTGAGTTCTTTATAGAGATAGTCAGCACGCTCTCAGCTGATCCCTTGGGGACTGACTATGTCGGGGAGCTGACCAGGCTGCAGGAGCTGATTTCTGTTTCAGAGAAGGTTAATGCCCTTTTCCTCCAAGAACCAGTATTGCTTGCAAAATACAGTTTGTGGGAACTCCTTGTCAAATTTAAAATGATAAGATAATTTAATGTTAGGTAACTTCTTGTAGAATTGTCCTAGGTAAGTGGCCCAATCAAATGTAGGGACATGAACTGTTCTGTTGTGTAATCCAACAAACTCGGCAAGGTTAACTGAAGCAGATCCTTCGATTACCCCTGGCAATGTCAAACAGAGACGAAATAAAGGTACATCTTGTCTTTTGCTTGACTAAACCAAAACATCAGTCAGGGGCAACCTTTGTGTGTCGGGGCAACAAAAAGTCATAGTTTATAATACCGTACAGTTCATTGTGTATACGCCACAAATAGTACCACAAAAATGTAGAATTTTCGTTTTGGGCCCCGCAGTTGTCTGCATGGATTTGCGTGTGAGTCTCCCCTAAACCATGGTGCTCAAAGAAGTAATGGACGTAAGAAATTGTGCTCCTTTCCCTGTCAAAACATTTTCGTCAATAGGAACATTGACTTGGCATGGTATTGCCTCACAGCATACACTGAAGAGTCCACATTTTCTTGGTGTCTTAAAATTGATTTGCCCTGGCTGGTTAGGATTTGAGGGATAGTGCAGCTGTTGTGCGTAGTCGTAAGAGTAATGCACTGTTCCTTTGTATGAGCAAGGTCTCTGTCCGAACGCAAAGTCAGCTTCTTCAAGATGTGCTTGAAGGTGCGCTTTTGTGTCCTTACATGACCTTTTGTAATATTCTTGTTCTCCTGAGGTCGGACGGAGATGTTCCTCTTGCCTTTTGACCCGATCCACTTTCTTTGCTTCAGGCAAATTGGCACTTTTGTTTAACTGAGTATTGTTTTTCTGGCATGTCCAACAGAAATCAGTTGCAGGACACATAATCAAAATAAACGGAAATAGCTGATTCCACAGGTCGCAGAATTTTGAATAACCCACTGATGTTTGCCCCGTACTCGTACAGATATCCGAATACTTCTTCCAAAGACTGTTTCTCAGCGATGTTTTTAATGAATTTGAGGACTTGCTCCACTGTTTCAGCAGATGTCGCACTACTCGGAAGCCTTTTCGAGGGCCCATGGATCTGAGGCTGTGAAACCGGTAGTATTGAAAACAGTGCAGAAATAGGAAGGTTTCTTACAAATTCTTTATCCGTGGTAAAAGAAGTACATTCTTGTGCTTGGGCGATTTTTTTCCACTCCTCCGGAGATGCTGGTTTCATCACAGTTTAGGGAGCTGTGAATGAATCCTAGTACAACTAGGTCCAGTTCAGCAGATCGTAGTTCATTGCAGTTGTTTCTACACTCTGTGACATCATCTAGGCTCAACATTGCACTGCATGCCATCTCTCTCATGCCCATTTTACATTGACAGGTTTCGGAATAAAATGCATGCACTTTAACACGTTCCATTTCGTAAATTTCCATGAGCTCAACATCATCATCTTCCGGGTCATCGTGATAAGGGTCATCATCATCGTCAGAACTTTTGTTGGAGTCTGAATAATCATCCTCTTTGTGCTCTTCCTTGATCTCTCTCGTTTTGAAGTACATTTCCTCAACACTTTGGAATTGATCTTAATCTTCCATTGTGAGATTTAGACAGTGAGAACGTTCTGTTGCGTGGTACGCCATGTTTGAGCATGTTTTGAGTAACCATGGCAACAGACAAATATATCCCATAATAAGACACGTTTACAGCAATCGAAACACCTTGTGGTATGATAAAAGCCCAAGTATTAGGCTCGATTTCCGCCACTCTCTCTCTCATGCTTTCCCGAACAGCAGCTGCTAATAGAGTCTAATTTGGTGAGTGATTTATCTCTCTTTCATTGTGCCAACTACAAGCCTCGTTTAGTATTTAAATAGTACTAACGCTTGATGTGTAGTAATTATGCAAACATTGTATGCACAGAAGGAAAGTAAAACCTTTCAATGCTGTTTTGCCTTATGTTAGTTTCACAAAACTTTACTGACAACTAGTTATAGTTTTGTCAAGAGCCACATAAGCTTAATGGCTCTTGTTTTTTTGTTTTTCCTAAATAATTTACGGTTCTGTTAAGCTTATTTCTTTTCTCATCTTTCAGCTCTTGTGCTAAGAAGAACTTCTTACATCAGGTGCCCTTTCTGCAACCATTTAAGGTGGCTCCCTACAGTATTAACCGTATCTTCACCTGAAGAAGGATGAAGAACTAAAAATGATCTATATGTTTCACCTTTGGGTTTAAGCCCCTGAAACTTTCAGTGAATATTGGCAACACACCTGGGGTTTCTTTTTTGTTCATATGAGTGTGTTGCAGACTGTTGCCATGGCAATAACCAATTTTAAAGATAACCATTTTTTTGCCATTTTCCACCTGTTTGCTTCCTTTTCTAGAATTAGCCTCAGTAAAATGTCTTGAAACTCGGCACTCTTGTGAAAATGATTTTGGACAATACTTTAATTTAAAAAAATGAAAAATTTAGCTAAAGGATTCTTAAAAATATTACAATTTCCTATTTTTGATTAAAAAAGAATTCCTTAGATAAAATTTTGTCAAAACATGATATTGTGAAGTAGGCATCAAAATCATGAAGTATACAAACTTTCTCAAAATTTCACCGAAGAAAACTTAAGAAAAGTGAGCCCGTGTTTCTTCTTTTGCTAATTTGTGACGTCATAAAATTTTGAGACAACCACGCGCGCATGCGTATCAATGACGCACTGGCATTTGCGTATGCAAGTGGGAGAAGAATCGTGTGTAGTTCATGTCCTTCCTATATCTAAAGCTGACATATCTTTTTGGGAGGAAAATTTGTACCCTATGGACGGCTAGCACCTTGTAAATGAGCAGTGATGGCTGCTAAACTCGACCTGGTTTTTTTGTTATTTCGTATTTGCGAAGCGCATATTCATGCTCCACGAGCTCATTACGCAGCGTTACATGTTCTATGCTTCAGCTTGTTGGGGACAAACATCCTGCCAGGTCATTCCAGATTTAGCGGAATCCTCTTCCCTCATATTTTGGCAATTTGTGTCTGCTCGACAAACAATGCTGAGGACTGCAAATACGTGGTAATGTATTTTTTTTGCCCCGTGCAATGATCATGACAATCAGCCAAATCAGTTTCTTTGGTTGAAACTCCTACATATATACCTCGTACTCTTCTCCTTTAAATCAACTACAGAATGGTAGGATCTTGTTTTCGGTCCATAAATATTTTAAACCAAAGGAGATTTATGCAACTTTTGTGATAAATAAAAATTTGAAATATGGACACCATGTTTGTTGGCATTTTACTACCTGATCTTGTATGCGACTTTCGGGTAGTGTTTAGAGAGCTCGCACCATCACATGTCCTACGAAATCAGTTCGCACACGGTAAAAAACTATAGGGAGCCACCTTAATGTTCAAAGAACCTCTAAATACCCTCCACGCTTAACCTCTTTGGTGGCCAAATAACTCTTGTCCTGTTACCATGCCATATCACATAACTTAAACACACTATGAAGCGTTTAACGTGCTCCGGAAAATAAAAGATTTGGCATGTCAAACGTGGAAAACAAAAGCTAGCGTGACACTACCGTGTTTAATATGCACATACGCGTGTCAGATGTCACGCTTAGCGTGCCGTGTCATCACACGCATTCCTGTGTCATCACCATTATGTTGGAAATCCTGTGGAGGGTCGATTTTGTTGCCTATATCTTCATATATTGCCTGTTTGATTGCTTTTGGTTTTGCGTCAACAGTCACAATCTTTCTCTCAGCGGCAAGAAATGCCATCTTCTTTTCATGACTTGCTCACTTCTGTTCGCATGTTTGCTCAATCTCTGCTTTGCATTTCCTGCACTCATGTTCCTTTTCAGTGATACGCTTCTCAAATTCTGCGCTTTCTTGTGCTGCTGCTGCTGCTGCTGCTGCTTGGGTGAGTGCTTTTATCTTGGCCGTGCTGCTTGCAGTAGATGCGCATGATCAGATTTTACTGCAGTTAGATTGACAAGATAGATGCAATCTTGTCTCCAACAATTTGTCAGATTGTCTTATCTTTATTTCTTCCACTAGTTTGTAAGCTTGGTCGAGAGTTAGGCTCTCGCTAGTTAGAAGTGGTTCTTTGTCTTCAAGGTAATTGTTTTTGTCTTGCATGTAAAGGCTTTAGAATTTTTCTATTTTCATCCTCGGCTCTTCGGATACTCACAGATCACGCAAGACAGTTTTGAAATCTGATCGTTCATTAAGTTCTTCAGCAGAATGCATTATTTCTTCCAGCAATTTATGCACGCAAGGTATCTCACAATATTTCTCCTTGACTGCATTTTCTAATGCCTTTTTAGACAAAGTTCTTACACTTCTTTTTGCATCAGGGTCACAACTGACAATCTCCTGGTGTGCTGGTGGTTCTCCTTTGTTTGCTCCATTGATGGTCGCGGTTGTTTACAGTACCGCTCAGATATACGTTAACCAAAAAACGCGCATGATACGCGAATAAATATACGCGTATGTGCGTATAGGTATACGCGTTTGTGCGTATAAATATACGCGTATGTGCGTATAAGTGTATGCGTATGTGCGTATAAATATACGCATATGTGTGTATAATAATGCGTATATACTCACGTACGCATATACGCATGTGCTCATTAGTATGTATGAGCAGAGTTATTGTCTTTCTATTGTTAGTGGGTTATTGTTCTAAAGAACAGCTTGACAGCACTGAAAAACTACACGACTACGAACGGAACTACATGACGACTTCTCCCGATACGTGAACAGGCCGTTCTCAATACGAATCCATAGAGGATGT
>Ga0126343_10001496_pt1 | contig 11072 bp, 8 predicted proteins | sample Cyp2metagenome_FD_92531 | JGI IMG/M metagenome (GOLD analysis project Ga0126343, IMG submission 92531) | Coral microbial communities from Lord Howe Island, Old Settlement Bay, Australia - Cyphastrea 2 metagenome | ecosystem: Host-associated > Invertebrates > Cnidaria > Coral ... | reverse complement strand
GTAACCAACCATTATCGCCGATAATGGTTGGTTACTTACAAATTTTCTTTTTTCTGTTTCCTAACATCTGTCCTACCACTACACTACCAGGTTGATTCGCCAAACCTCCCCAAAATTTAATTATGGAACGTGACCTTCTTAAATATTAATATGATAGAGTTGCCCCAACCAACTTGAAATTAAATCTAACCGCAAGCAAACCAGTGTGAATATGAACAAATAAGCAGCTGAAACATACTGACTTAACCCTCTAGTACTGATTTTATTCTTAATGTCACGGTAGTACTGGTTTAATTTATTTTATTATTGTTATTACTTTTTTCATAACACTTTGTGTTATAATCATTGCAATTATTTCTATTTTGTACAATTTTCTTTTTTGTATTAAGTGTAGAGCTCGCGCAAGTGTTATTGCATGTCTCGCGCTTCTTAAATTTTCGAAATTTTGAATTGTATCACGTTTTAACTTATACGCCATTGCTTGTATAAAATCAACCGAACTTGTAAACGAATTTACAACTGAAAATGATCGTTGAACGATCGAAACATGTCTTGGTATCTTAAACTTGCTGCACAATTCTTAAAAATAGTTACTTGCCTGCTATTATCCAGACTATTATATTTGGAACAATTAAGCATTTAATGAATGCGTTTTACTCAATTCACTACTTGCACAATACCATAATGCACCTCTTTAACCTCCCAAAAATTTTGCATACTCATTGTTTACAATTTCTCCTGGGGCATGAACATGTCCCAAGAGTAATCTAAAACAATGCCTATGCAAATTTTTGGGGGGTAAAAGAGGTGTATTATGGGATTTGTGCAAGTAGAGAATCAACAAATTAAAACCACCTTCCACCTTGTCCAGGCCTATACTAAAGCAGGTATGGCATCGTCCATTCTGAAAGGCTTGGTTACCAATGATGGCAACGACCGTTAGTCAAGGCGCACATTAGGAGACTAGTCGCAGGGACTTGCCTCGGGGACCGGTCCCCTGGTGTGTACTCGTATTTTGCATCCAAATTCTACTAGCAGGGGCCATGAATGAAGCTAGTTTGATTTCTGGGACTAGTCGCACGGATCAATAGTCCCAGAAATCGGTCAATAATGTAGTGTGAACACACTTAGGGATAAGTCCCAGCGACTAGTCCTCTAGTGTGTGCCCAAATGGCATCGACCGTTTACGAAACGAAAACTGACCAGCTGATCGAGGCGCCGTTGCGTTGATTCTTGGGTAGACGTCATCAGCAAGCGCCGCCCCCAGACTCCCTAAAATGGAGTCGTGCAACACTTCAAGCGTGACTTTGAAAGGGCAAAGAAAATCGAGAATTCAAGGGAAATTCAATTTTTTTTCGCCCAAATGCTTCGAATAACAAGAAGCTTGGAGTTTGCGAAAAAACATTTGTGGGCTAGGTGCACTTTAACTATAAAGCAGTTTGTCAGTAATAAATGTGGTCTGCTACTATTGGTCTAAGATTTAATTAGATAGTGTTGTGACAAAGATCGATAATAGAGATAACTTAGCAACAATTTGTATGCAAGAGTGATAAAATGACCTATTCATGATTTTTCCTGGAGTTTATTTTGCACATTGAAGAATTATTCGCTCACACAAATAAAAGAACAAGCAACAGAATGATGAAAGTTTTAAAATATAGATGAATATACCAGTGGAGATCAGAAGCCAGAAAATTTATCCAGGCACTGCTTGCGTGCGCCGTGAAAATAAAACCTTTGCGTGTCGTCTTTGCAATAAAGGAGATGTTTAATTAACGGCTTGGCGTGTTGGCGCGATACCAGTCTTGTTAAATATACGCTAGCCTGCAGATCAGGCGGATTAGTAGGGCAGTGTTCACCACTGGAGACGCATAGTTAACGCTTGAGGAGTAGAGTGGAATCAATTGTTTATTTGATTAATTAAGTGATCCACTAAACATGCAAATTAACCCCGAGGAGCATAAAGAATTGGCGCGAAATCGGTTGTTTCTTTGAGTGATTATAGTGCAAGCCGTTGCTACTCCGGATTTCTGTTGTTACGCTTGCATTTGTTTCTAAGGGTTTAAAACTGCTTTTCAATAGGGTTTATAACCGTTAGAAGTAAAAGCAAAGATTACTACCGAGTGCATTCAACGCAAGACTACGTTTCAAGTCAGATAGCCTAGCCACAATAGTCGAAGAAAAGTTAGACAACTGCGAAATTTCGCTTTACTCGCTTCTTGTATTTCGACATCATCGTCATCATTCAGTTACCCCAAATCAAATAATGTTTATAGATACAAGTACAATTATTTAGATACGGTGTCAAAACATCCAAAAACAAGAGAGTTATAGGGGACCATCTCATCTGCAATACTGCTTGACAAATTCAGCATAATTTCATTTGATCAAACATGCTTGAGCATGTTTGATCAAATGAAATTATGCTGAATTAAAATTAATTATCCTTTACTTGGAGCCAGGAATGCTTGATGAAACAGTGATAGATACAGCTGGTAGAGGATTCTAAATTCTAGGGCCTTAATATACTATCGCAAATTGCTTAAGGTTTATGCGACAGTGATGTGATTGATAGCTACGGGTCGTTCTCGTGCCTTAACTGTGTTCTTGACTTTTTGTTACAAATAAGTCGAGAGCATAAACTAACACAAGAGTTCACACTTGGTTATTATGTAGCGCAAGACCAACGCTGCTACAATTAGGTTTTAGGTGAGGCTCAATCCGCGAACAGTAGCAAAGCAAAATGTACCAGTGCTGGTAGCGGTGAAGAGAAAGTGAATTCTTACAAAGCGAATACTTAAATAGTCCTAAAATCGAAAGCTTATGAGGAGCCTACACATGACCTCCAGCTACTTCAATGAAAAAAAACAGACGGAAATACACAACCCAACCCGGGCAGAATCAAGATAAGACTTACCTTTGATACCTCTGTCACTCTCTGAGTCTGGGATCACACTGTTTGCGCGCTAATGTATCTTAACGATATAAGCATATACACCCTAAAGCATTCTGTCTATAAATGTCGTTCTGTCGTTCTCAGCTGTAACTATTGGTCGAAGATGAAGTGTTGTGACAAGCACTGATAATAGAAATAACTTAGCGATGATTTGTGTGCATGTAATTAAACGGTGACAAGTAAAAAACCAAATCATTTCACGGACATTTTATCCTGATTATAAATTAAAGATCGAGGTTTAGCGCCAAAATTAAGCTGTAACTTTTCAGCCAAGATGTTAAGAAGGCAATTTGTTGTTCTCGTGGGGTATTATCCGTTCTTGGTTGGTTAGTTCCGTTTTCAAAGAAATATCCGTTAAGGATCAAAATCGATGAGAGGGGTGTTAAGTCCCGGCCAAACGAGTTCAACTCAACGTATCGCAAATAATTTAATTTGTTGGGCGCACAGTTTTGCGCGCGTTCAGCCACCCTGTTGTGACGTGTTGCGACATGTTTATCATGGGCACAAGAGGGTTTTTTCCCGCGCGCGGATGGAAATACTTCGCGCGCTGGGTAGCTCAGGTTATGATTTTTCCTGATGGGTATTTTTATACATCTAAGACATAATGTTTGCTCTCTCTAATGAACGACAAAGGAACGAATAATATAATAGAGATGAGTTTGATAAATAACGGACTAGCAAGTGCGTTTAGTGTGTCTTGCTATGCACCCCAGTGCAATAATTTGTCTAGCCTATTCGAGCGCGTGAAATTGAATACTTAGCATGATATGAGCATAATCAACGGCTTGACGTGTTGGCGCAAAATCGGTTGTTTGAATACGCTCACTGACCCCATCAACTCAAGATTATTGAAGACGTTTTCTATATCCGTAGGTGGTCGAGCTTAATTCCCGGGAACACTGAATTGAACACGCAGACTTATTTTAAACTAGACTGGATAGATCTTGTGTTCAGTATTGTTAACTAAGATTTCTCTGACGGTAACCGTTGTGTGTTCAAGACCCCCACATTTGCAAAACTCGTTAATTGTCCTTATCATATGTTCTGATTATGCGTGTCACCTACACCTACACTTTCTTTATATGTACATTCCTTGAGGATGCTGCAGATTGGTGAAAGCTTGGAATTAAAAGCGTAGATTTATATCGCTAATGTACGCGGCGATTTCTACATGTTGTTGGTGGCGTGCGAAGCTTGCCGAGTACGCAAAAATCTCAATATTAAGCTTACTTTCTCGACATCTGAAACTTTCCACGATGTGCGAATCTCCGTCTCACGGGCCACACAACTATTTCGATCCAGTAAGGGAACGATCGGCCAACTGCCTTTTTTTAAAATATCAGGGTTTTGCTAGACTTCAAAAGCTTAAACGGTTATTTGAGTTCATTATGAGTTAAACGATGCATTGCGCCATATTTTATCCTTCATAATCGTCTAGCGGTCGGGGAAATTACAATGGGCGACAAAAGTTCTGAGACACTTGGCGGCATTTAAGCTGATTTTTGAGCTTCTTGGACAAGTTTTTCCCCCTTCCCCCCTGGCAATGTTGATTCTTCTATTTCTTCGAGTGCACAGACCACAGCACCTATGCAACATTTAACTAGGGGGACTGGGGGTGTAAGAGAAGTAACGCTAGATGCAGGTAAATTTGTCTCGAAAATTTGTCGCTCATTGTAGTTCCAGACAGTCCGATGCCAAGAATACGAAAATGAACCGTTCTAGCCTCTTGTGGAAAACTCAGTCCGAACTCAGCAACTTGGCCCATGATTGACTCAACTGAAAGACTGATGCAATATTTTCAGATGAAATCTCAAATACACTCCTAAGAAGCCACACTTAAGGCTTACTTAACTAGTCTTGCTTGTAAATAAAAAGGAAAAAAATGTTACTGTGGTGTGTCTGCCACCTTTCAGACATAGCTTCATAACTGATTAAACCATTCCTGTGAGAGGTTTTCACGTCGCCCATCACGAAACAAAATACTAACGTCACGGCATACATACGAAAACAGGGTGATTATAAAATTGTTCTCATTATTTAGCTCTCTCAAACTATAAAAACACTTGCCCTAATTGTTGATACAACAAAAGACTCTCTCTGTGGTCAGTGTTACTCTCTTACTGACCTGAAATGCTGTGATTTCCTCTCGGAAAAAGTTGCCTTTTAAGTTATAGGTAAGGGGGGGGGGGAGGGGGGCGACTTTACTCCTCTATTCGCTGTTTCACTTCCTGTTAGACATTTCATACACCCACTGATCGTCACAGGCGCTCCCGCACTGTCTTACCAACAAAGAAAGCAACAGAGTGCAATTTACTAGATTGTTTGGATTAGATTCATGGCAGTGTGTCAGTTTTCTCTCGAAATTCAACAGGGATTCTGAGGTGAGACGTACGTTTTTAGCCTAAAACAGAATAGGAAGAGACAATCGTTTTAGTGACGCTTAAAGAAAAAATCGACTGTCAGAGGTCTATATTGAATTCGCGCTGAGCATTCCCAAGGGCTTTCACTGTAAACGACTACTGAAAATAGTAGACATTTACAATGACAAATTGATACGCCCCTATGACTCTTCAAATGACTGGAACGGTGATTGAGATGTTTAGCTCGGGACGGGATTGAGAAGAATTCGAACGCTAGCTGCACTTCGGTATCAAGCGATATTGTAAATAAATATGGAAATAGCAAAACGATAGTAACAAAGGCGGTAACTAAAGAAAAGAACAAAAAAACAAGAAAAAACATAGCACTCACTCTTACTGGGAAGGGATCTGAGGATCATGAATTATGAAGCATTTTACGCAAAAAGACGGTGGAGAGAAAGACGTGGGAGAGAAAAGGTGGAGAAGAAGTTAGTGAGCTTAGCTTATGTCCGGAAGGATGACAAGTCAACCTGAACATGAATTTAACACCTGAATTATTCAACGACTACGACACACTCGAGGGCCGGTAATGTAGTCACTGAAATCGCCTTGGAAGAGGGAGAATCAACAATGAAGAGATCACGAAAATTTTCACAACTTGTCGTGTGTTTTAAGTGGGTCACCTATCCAAGTATTAACCCCGCCAAAGGAGGCTTAACTTTGAAATGGTAATCGGACAAGATGCAGTTCTTTCCCTGTGGCATAATAAATTCATCAATGCTTTCCACGTTGGCACAGTATTTTATCTCCAAGATCTTTCAAAAGATAAGAAAAAATGTATGAAGCCCACACTTGGAATTGAACCCAGAACTCACAGATTGGAAAAGCTATACACTAATTGAAGTTTAGTTTTAGATTTCTTCAAAGGTAGACAACCTTTATATCGACGGAGCTTTCGGGCTCTCCCGTGCCACATGGCAACGCCCAGGCAAGCGGAAAGAAAATTCTGATATTGTCTAGATCTTTACGATACGCTAATGACTGCGTTCGATGGGCTCCGTTCGATATATCATTATTCTGACAAGGATCCGACTCATTCGGGTCAATTTTTTTTCAATTTAATTTTTTTTTCTCAAAATAAACAACAAAGCCTCGAAGCCATGTCAGAATATTGATATATTGAACGTGGCCTATTGCAAATGGGAATGCGAAATATTAGCGGTCGCCGTTCGCGGTCATTGCTCTACTCATTAAATCTTTTGTTTGGTGACGCTCTCGTTGCCATTGTCTTAACTCTTCCCCCACACAAGCTTTCGAGGGAAAAAATTTCTTAACCCACCGCTCGTCAAAAATATGTTTTAAAGGTTTCCTTAAGTTCCCTGATATTATTATGAAGTGGGTAAAACTGATGACAAAGACGTCAGAAAGTAAATGCAAGACGAGAAAAATATATGATATTGGTATCGAAAATGAAGAGCAGAAACAGAAAATGAGAACGCTATGGCCACTGTACACAGGGGTAGTATTACTTGTCCCGCGTCCCTGAGGTTCAAACCACGCCCGAAACTGAGAGCTTAGCTTTGTTGATCAGATGAAAGGCGGGTCTTTCTTGGAGGTAACGTCTCGCTCCTGGTTCGGCGCTTTTTTCTTAACAGCGACAGTGACTTTTATTTATCCTCACTTATCTCATCAGTCTAACCTCGATGTATCGATGACCTACAGATTTTAATCTTTTCCAAGAACTCAGGGCAGTAGCCTTCAAATTGCAAGTGTTTACAAGCGATTTATCTTCTCAGTCCACCGGGTGATAGCAACCTTTATTACTTTGTCGCACACCTCATGGAATAGCACTGAGACGGTTTTGTCTAGACACTACTCATTTGTTTCAATTTCTTATAACTCGCAGTCTGCAGCCGGATAATTTGTTTTCCTTTGAAGGCGTCAGGAGTAGACAGTCATACATCATTTTATAAATCTACTTCGCTAATACGATTAGTTTTAATCATGTACATGAATGGCAGAATTACACTGCTAGTAATATCGCGAGACCGGTTGATAAAGAACAAAAAGAACAAAAACACCAAATGTCCTACCTTTTCTTGTAATCTGATTTGGAACGGTTAATAGAACGCAATATCAAATACTTTCTTGCAAGGGACACACGTTTAATCCCTATTGTCCGTGAGCATCCTCGTGTAATTAATGCGTTTCCGTGAGGCGGCGTCCTTTTGAGTAACATTCTTACTAAGTTAGTATAGTTACATAGACTACCAAACTATTTCTGCTGTGTTTCTTTTTTAATCTATCAGGTTAGGTACGGTTACATCTTAGTCCCTCCATATTTTAACTGGAATGAGTTGGGTTGTTACGCACATTACCACATCTTAGACGGTCAGATATAAAATTCATTTGTGTATATTCCACAGTTGCTATTTGTCTCCGCTGGTTACCAAACTATACTTGTTGGAATTCCCAGTCTTTTGCAATATGTATGGTACACCCGTGGAAAGCATTCCCACTCGTTAATGCAAATACAGTGGCTACAAAATTGAATTTGATAGTTTAACGTGCATTTGTTTTCGAATCTCCTTAAGTTTGAAAACAAACGAGATGTTATATAACTCGCTCGTGTCTATTATGACACCAGTTCTTTGCTCAATTATTTTTACTTGAACTATTCTTATTAAGTAAACCCAAATTAGTGACAAGCATTACACTTCGGGAGGAAAAAGAGATTTTGTAACAATTTCGGAAGAAATTACAGTGTTTGATCGAATGGGGATCTGAAGGCATATAAGTTTCTTTAAAACTGAATTCTTAACAATTTATGAATAGTATAGTGAAGATATTTGACAAGGAATTGCCTTGACCAAATTTGAGGCATGCAGCGCTAGAGAGAGAGAGAGTCCAGTTGTATTTTTAATTTTCCTTACATTTTTCTCCGGATTGTTTTTCACGAACGTTAGCATAACATTTTAAGGATATCTTTTTCGATACAGCTGAAAATCTAAGTCAATTACGATTCATTTGCCGGAATCAAAACCGTCAGACCCATTCGTCAGTACCAAAATCCAATCAAGTCAAATTGTTAGTCAATCCAATCATTTTGGCATGATGCAATGTCATTTCATATTCCAAAACTGTTCAAACAATCCGAAAAAGCATTTAACCAAACCGTTTTCGCAGTGCAATTTAATTCAATCGTGACTGATTATTCATTCAATCCGATCAAAAGAACATATTACCATTTATGATGTATGCACCCTTTCTCTTTTGACACGTTTTGGAGTTTTCATTGCCGGCAGAATTTTACAGTGGAAGCATTGTACCTCAGATTTTTAAGCTTGAAGTTAAATAAACATTTGAGGTGAATGAAAGGCCAAAACTACTTGTTATCTGGCATTTTTAATTTTTTAAAACCTCCACTCATCTTATCTTGAAAAGCTGTTTTTTCTTGAACTCTGATTACAATGATGTCGAGTGACGTGGACATATCAAGCTCAGCATCGACTCACGGCGTTAAAAAATAAAATAGGTAGAAAAATGGATTAGCACCAGAGGCTTCTTTAGATCCTTCTCTAGTCCAGACGCGACAAAGCTTAAGAGGACCCAAGATATTTGAATAGTCAGATGTAACATTTATTATTAGATCACCTGTTGCGTAAAACCAAACGCGTTAACGAAGGCTTGTACTAAGAGTGTCTCAATGGAGGGGGGGTGGGGGGGTCACTTTGACGGTTGACAGCTAAACATAAGTCGTTTTGACGGTTGACAAGCTTACTTTTTCGGAATAACGCTTATCACACGAATTTAAAACACAATTTTGGCTGTAAGTTTTCAACCTCGTTTCCAGGGCTTTTCTCTTTGAAATTTAAAAGGGAAAAGCCCTGGGAACGAGGTTGGTAAGTATAATTTTTCTCATATTTGAACTTTTCGCGCAGCTTTCTGGAAAAGAAAGCTTGCTCCAGAAGTGTTAACCGACACCAGAAGTGTTAACCGACGGAAGTCAGTTCTGTCGCTAGCCGGTTTACTTGAGATTCAGAGACTATTAACAAGCACAAATATGTATTTCTGTGATATATGAAAACGATCATTTATTAACAGCATAACTCGACCCCATTTAAGTCGATCGGTCTCGATGAGAAATTTGACGGCTAATTTTGGCTCGCTCATTTGACGGTTGATGATAAGAATATTCCGTTTTAGACGGTTAAGTTTTTGGCCATTTGACGGTTGAAGGTTAACCCCATTGAGACCCTCTACTAAGTCAGTAGGGGACAGTATCGGCGGTCGTCAATGAAGTCAGCAACATTGTACTTTCAAAAACTCGCAAAGTATTTTAAAAACTATAAATACAATCATTCTCTGAGGTTTTTGTACTGATCCGATCTGTTTTTCCCGCTTCCCTGAATTTGCCTTTATCGCGAAGCTCTGTGTCCTTCCCAGTGTCTATTGAGATTTTTTTTTAGCCTACCGAGAATCAATTTCGCCCATTTTCTCGTCTTCAGTAGACCTTAATGTAAAACAAGCTACAGCATACTAGGTTTGGCTGAATATTGAATTATTTTCGAGGAAATCGATATTAACCGAATTGTCCATTAGTTGTAAGTTTCGGCAAGATGACTTCCATTCCGCACCGCGCAGTCTCAGTACCCTAACGTTTAAATTATACCTCACTCGATGTTATTCCTTACGAGCCACATATACCTTACCTTTGAGGCCTTTCAAATTGTTTTTCCGACAGCTTCATTCCTTTTCACTGCTGCGAGGTTGTTTATCAAGTGATAAGAGAATGAACGAAACATAAAGCTTCGTAGCCATAACATGGAAAACACATGAAGCAATAAAAAACTGTAAAATTTCGTAAATAACATGGAGCCATAGACAAATCGCTAAAACATTCAATTTGTTACAACTGCTCTCCCGCGAGCATTTCACTCAATCTTCACCTTTGTTTTCTAGTTAGCACTGACGTTTCAGATTTATTGCTCTTCTTCAGGCACCACAGATCCAGTTCAATATGGCCGACTTTGTTGTCTTTTCGTGCCTGCGGTCTCAGTTCTTTGGTCAGCCACTGTTCCCGCAGTCGAAAGATTTTCTCAGTACAGTTCGTTTGTGTTATATGAGAGATTTTTGGGAAATGTTTTAGCCGGCACTCTATTCCATCTGTGTTTTTCTTATAGTGACTCAATTTTTTATTCTAGAACCATTGAAATCGCAGACGAGAATACAACCTGTTGTTTTCAATGTTCAATGAAGCCCGTAGGGGCTGTAATAATGCCGGGGCCAAAGTCCTGACCCCCGAAAGGGGTGGGGACTCCCATCTCCCGTACATGTGTAAAAAGCAAGGTAGTGCGAGTTGGAAACTTTGAAAAAAAACCTAAGAAATACCAAGATCTTGTTTTGTGGACTTGGCTTGCATTTTGCACCCTAAGAGGTACAAAACCATGTTTTTAACTCCTACAAGATACAGTCAGCATCCCTGTCATTTTTTATTTGGGCTTCCTCCTCAGGGGGCTCCCAGGGTACTATAAGAACATGTGTTCTTTTGCCACAACTGGGCGGAATCAAACAGATCAAAGCGAAGCAACACTTGAAGAGTCTCTTGACAAGTGGAACAAGAGGCAAAAGAAAAATGAATCTACAGAAAAATCTGGAAAATCTGCCCCCCCCCCCCCCCCCCCCCTTCTCAACAAACACCCCCCCATTCTTCCCCTCCCTCAAAACCCCCCCCCCCCCCTCCTCCAACACCCCCC
>Ga0126343_10001495_pt1 | contig 11075 bp, 4 predicted proteins | sample Cyp2metagenome_FD_92531 | JGI IMG/M metagenome (GOLD analysis project Ga0126343, IMG submission 92531) | Coral microbial communities from Lord Howe Island, Old Settlement Bay, Australia - Cyphastrea 2 metagenome | ecosystem: Host-associated > Invertebrates > Cnidaria > Coral ... | reverse complement strand
CCACATTAGTATGGAGGAAGTCAAAAATTATTATGCAGGAAGTCAAAAATTAGTATGCAGGAAGGAAGGGAAGTCGAAGGGAAGTCCGTAACGGGGCTTAATTCTGCTGAAGCTCTACTACTGGGAAAAGAATTTGAAGGGCCTCAAAGATAAAGTATGTGATTCATAATGAATAGCATTGATTTGCATTCCAGCGAGTGAGAACTTATTATGTTTGTAAATGTTAGGGTGCCGAGACTGTGCAATGTGGACTGGAAATCATCTTTAAATAAAGAGGTTAAAATTTAACAATTCCTTCCAGAACATGACCAATAATTAGAAAAGCAAGTCTCTTCATTACAATTGAATGATTTATGCAAATTTTGATAATACAAGGTGACTACCGCCAGTTAATCCAATAACTGAATCAGGATAAATTTTGTAGCATACAAGTTTTATGTTAACCACCGGTATTTTTGTTTATCTATAATTTTTGCACCTTCAGGATCTTGTGTTCAAGGTGTGGCATACCCCTGAAAATCACAGCAAAGAAGGTACCTGTAGTAGTTCATTTAATTGCTTGCATTGAGCTAACATCTTCTTGGCCTTCAGCCAATTATCTGACTGAAAACAACTTTATTATTATACATTGAACTCGCTATCTCTTTTCTGATTGACCGAAAGCGTACAGTGAATTTTCGAAATCAGCGGCTCAGTGTGACGTCATAACTGCAGATTATACAATAATCATGTCAAGCACACTCAAGGTCACGGGTAATCATGTCATGTATGACCGCGGTGCATGCTTTCTAAGCGCTTTGTAATTATTAGATTCGGTTTTTGTGATATCCAGAATAATCGAGGTCTCGGTATGGATTATCAGCTTCAGCCTTCGGCTTCAGCTGATAATCCCTACCGAGACCTCGATTATCAGTTCTGGATATCACAAAAAACCCATCCGATAATTGTTTATAATTAACAAATGAACTATATCTTTCCATAGTTTAACCTCTATCAACAATACGGTAATGTTGAAATCCGGTATTTGAAACTCTCAGGAGAACTTAAGGCATTGGAAATAGTTGTTTGTAAATGACTCACTGGGAAATCCCATGGAAATGGTTTTGAGTTCTAAATTATGGTGAATTCATATTAGCAGGTCCCAACTAGTTTCAGTGCAAAGTTTTTCACTTTTTACTGTCCTTATTTCTGTGCTGTGTAAAAAAAATTTTTGTCCTGTCAATTTTTTTTGTTGTGACAGGACAAAGGGTAGCAGTAGTTTAATTACCAAGGCTAGTGATTGGCTCAATAAATTGACCTTAAGATTAACTTCTTAAAAAAAACATGGTTTTCTTTTACTAGTGGAGGGAAGTCGTGCAAGGAAATTGTATTTGTGAACTTAAGAGCTCCCTGGAGAGGAAAATAGACCTTGTTTATGGTTCTTTCCTAGTTGAACCCACGGAAACACCAGAGTCTTCGGGAAGAACGGTAGACAGCTTTGCCATTGAGCACCGTGTTATTGGATTTGTGTCGTTTGATTTGTCACCACTGTTGGCAGGCATGAGGCAATTAATTGGCTGGTACAATGTGACTGATTTCAATGGAGACTGCCAAGGACAGATAAAGGTAACACGAGATGATTATGATTTTACTGACAAGAACTTTTGTAACCATTGGTAATAGAATATTACTGTCAAACTTAACAAACCGTGGGCACCTAAAAGATGTCTAGGTTGTTTATTGCGTTACATGTATAACCAATAAGAGGTAAAATCTTCAGACCACAGAAACTACAGAAAATGGATTGGATTTCCATCAGATTTTTGGTTTTTGGTTTGTCATATAGCCTCAATCTTTATTTTCATACCGAGAGCCACATCCAGTAGATAGTCTGAGAGATTTTGACACACTGAATTGACAAGCTGACGGACGTGAGCACTACTCGGGCAAACAAGGATAAATTTGACATGGCTACAAAAAGGGGAAAAAATTATGGCACTTTTGCTATGCTTGGTAACATAACGTTGCTTTGATCTTTGTTAAAACTAGTGACTCAATTTATTTTTGCAAGCCGTGTCAATCCTTTAGGCATGCATGTCGACTGTTTCAGAGATCAAAGACCTTGAAAATAGTAACTTCAAATGTGTGTTAATGTCGGAATAGGTCTTTGCTAGCAGTAAACACCCAATTATTCGCTATTTATTATATAAAAGTAGTAGTACTGAGTGGTAACAAATTGATAAAAGCGATACATATATGTTATTTGCCGGCTGGGAGGTCCGTATGCTGAAAAACTGTGACCGAGGGTTTGAAAATGCTGCCCGGGGCAGCATTTCCAAGCCCAAAAAAAGACTTGGCGACGAACGAGTATAAACTCTGACTCAGGTAGTAGACAAAAGAAAGATGTATTAAAGAACAGACTTTCTTCAAACTTCTTTTTCTTAGCCGTATTTATTTCACTAATTAAGTTCTCCAAAATTGTTTTTGCGTTGTGAAATTTCTTACCAAGTTTGAAGTCTTACTACAAAACAATTTCTGTCCGTCTTTGCATGCTTTCAAAATCAATTGAATCGGACTTTTCTGCTTTAATTTGAATAGCATATAGTGAGAAAATTCGTTATGTGTATTCCAGAGAAATTCTCCTAAATACAGCAACGATCAGAGAGGTAAACTCGACTGAAATTGACTCAAATTTTACGGCGAGAGAAACACAGGATTACACGCTATTGCAGCGCCAAGCTACAAACAACCAAACAAACTTTCACTACTTCAAAACACGCAATTGAATTTACTTACAGTGACTTTCCTTGCCATTTTAAAGTGAACATGGATTTACTTGCGTAGACTAATCGTCGATGGATGTGTAAAAAAGGCAAAAGATTGACGATTACCGTTAACTTTTAAGAGCGAAATTTAGGCAGCGGGAAAAAATTCGGCCCATGGGCCATATCGTAAAAAGCTGGACCGGTCACGTGCGCATGATTAGCCAATCAAATTTGAGGATTTAGGATTCCGGCCCGCTCAGATGCTTGAAAAAAATAATAAATGTATATATCCTCACATGTGAAGATATTTAGAAAACAGTCGTAAGAAAGCATGCGCGCTGATTGGTTGAAAATCGTTGTTGTATAACTCGATGTAGACATAGAACTAGCGCGCGCTTTTGACTTAGTGATGGCGCGAGCAAAGATAATTTACATTTGATAATTTAAGTTAACAGTTGTTTTCTTGTTTCTCGTCTCGGTGTTTTCCATAAGAAATAGAAAACAAGTACTCCGTGTTTCTATCGAGGTTCTTTCTCCGGGTTTTCTATCGTCTACGGCTCGTGTTCCCGCAGCATTTCTCGTTCTCCCAAATTTCCACTCATGTTTGTATAACTCGATAGAAACACGGTACATGTTTTCTATTTCTTAATTATATAACAACTATTCAGCGAAGTGGAGGTGGCTAGTGGTGGATATTTACCAAGCCACGAAGCGTAGACAAGCTTAATTTGCAAGTCACAAGATTTTATTGAGGAGCAATCAATGAAATTAGTGTCTAATCGATGTCAGTATTAATCAACCGATTACCCATTGATTTTTTTTATTGATGTCAGTTGTCATTGATAAGTTATAGGTCTGAGAGTTACAAAACTGATTTGAGATAAAATGATAGAAAATAATCCTATGCAAGTTTCATGCGATCAACCATTTGGATCTGTCACTTGCTAACAGTTTCACTGTTGTTATGGTTACCAGCTTGGTGTTTCACCTGTGAACCCTGTATCTCCATCACGGTGCTTTGCTCTTTCAAGAACTGCAGATGTCCATTCACCTAAACAAGATGTACGTATGTCAGTATAATGATCTACTCTACAGGAGTGTCTTACTCTCCCAGAATACCCTCCTTAGAATTATATCTGCTTAGCCAAAAAAGGCCATCCATGACACCCTGGAAATTAAAAGAGGCCAATAACATTAGAGAGGTTAAACATGATGTTAATGACAAACGGCAAAGATAACTTCTCATTTTGAGTTCTTTTCTTCTAATCCGTAAATAAAGCGCACAAAAATGAAAAAAATTTCTCCTACTACTTTTCTTTGCAAATATGAATAATTTCACTCATCTGTACACACAGTTAAAGAGAGACAGCAAAAGTTTCATTTTTGCCATTTGCCGTAAACGTCATGCTTAACCTCTATTAAAGATTTGCCGACAAGACAGTTTTGTTGCATTTGGGACCACCACCTGACCTCTACACTGAGACCACCAGCCCATAATTTCTCATTTTGAAACTCGATACTTGAGAGACCAAAAATAAAAAGAACAAGTTCTTCTACATAATTGCAATTGGGAACCTAAATTGTACTAAGGCAAAAATCCACAATCCAGACAAAAGACGTTGGGACAGTTGAGCTGCATCGCGTATGCCCCTAACTAACGTTGGGTTTATTTCAACAAAAAGGGAAGGAAAGAACTTGCTTTTTTGTCAGGGATTGTCTGAAAGAAGAATTTAAGCATGTCGCACCACTCACTGTAACAAAGGTAATGTAGGAAAGGGAGGCATTACACCTGGAAGTTGTTGTGTCGCATGTAATTGTGATTTACCGTCAATCTTCAAATTAGCACCCCCTTTGAATAAGTGCCTCTCTTCAGTATCGGCCAAAATTTTAAAAAAAGCGCTCCTCCCTTCCCCCTATTTTGTGGACGAGTAATTAGACAGCAAAGGATGTATAGATTTCATTGTGTAGTATTAGATTTGAACATTAGTAGCATCTAAACTTTAGTATCAGCTTTTTACATCGATAAACAGCTTATGTTGTTGTTTACGTGCAGATAATGTTAAAAAAATGATCATGTGAGTGAACGATTTGGGAAAAATGAATAAGCGCCCCCTTCAATTAAATGCACCCAGTCTTTGAGGATTTACGGTATCCGATTACTGTACACTTATAAGCACTTCAGTGGGTTTTTCAGTCAATTTTATTAATGTTCCGTGAGACAATACAAAAATCTGATACTTTTCGAATTGGTACTGATAATCCTATAAAATGTATTAACTAATATTGACACGTGCTCAAACTTTCCCTCTAATGCTATTTTGCTTCAAGCAGATCACAAATTTCGTCTTATTACAGGCGGTTATGAGTTATGTTCCACAACATCGAAAATTTCTGCCCAATTTCCAGAGACAAGGTTAATGTCATTGACCCGAATCAAATTACGAAATAATTATTGTGACACCATTACAATCTGCATTACCTTCACTGGAAAATTCCTCGTGTATCTCTTTCACACATTCCCGGTAGCTGGGGCAGTTGAGCTGGATCACGTACCCCCCATCACCCCTAATCAATACGGGGGGTGTTTTCTTTTTCAGCGAGAAGGGACGTATCACCTAATTATGAACATTGTAAGAGGGGGGAGGGGAGAACTTGGATTGTAGCCTGAATTTTAAAAGAGAAAATGATTTAAAGTTATTTTACTTACTTTCGTGTAGATTTCTTCTTGCTCAGACCAGGAAAGTCCAGTTATGCTTTAATTTGGATTGAATATCCAACAAATAATTTTCCTACGACATAATTTTCTTACGACTTTATTATTAATATCCTCCCCATAGGTTACCGTTATCCCCGCTTTCGAAATCAGCCATGGGACCAATGACTCTGATCACAGTTTCCATATCAATCATCCTCTGTCAAGTCAGCTGGAAGTACATCAAAAGGCAGATCTCACTAGTCTGGAGCCATACTCACTTGACAGTATTGGACAAGAAGCAGACAGAGAAATGGAGGCACCGACAGTTTGCTCCACGTCTCTTCTGTTTTCCCAGTTAAGGTTTGTGAAAGATCCTTGGAGATAAACCTGTTTTGTTATACCTAGCCTGTTCCAGACTCTCTGTCAGTACGGAGAATTGAAAAAGCGGGCGGGCAACGAGTGGGGTCTGGTAGGGAAACAGGATCCTGCTCGCCTCTGATCCTGCTTGTCGCCCGCTCGCTTTTTCGATCTTCCTCACTGACCGAGAGCCTGGAACAGGCTATGTTATACCTTCCAACTCAAAGACGTTTTCTGATTGGAGGAGAACGTGTCACATGCCATGGGTCACTAACTCGCTAGGGAAACAACAACTTGAACTTTCGACTCGCACATGATCAGGTTGTGCTCATTAAAACCGCAGCAAATTTGTCTGTCAGTTGGCCAAAAGGCCATTGCAGTCGGGCAACGTTTCTCGCTAGAAAAGGAATTCATTATTCAAGAAAAAAGATTTATAATTCGGCAAAAACATATCAGATTAACAAAGAAGAAAGTTTAAATGTTTTGTGCCAAGCTTTCGCGCCAAAAAGTGGGTAGCCTGCATTTGGCAATTCGCACTTCGATCGCTGTCGCCACTCGCCACTAAGGTAGGAAAATAGTTGTGCCATTTACAACAAAATATGCTGTTAATTGTGAAATCAAACCCAGAATTCTTGAGTTAAGCATCAGGAGAGGGCAAAGCAACCTAAGTTTGTCAGCTGCGAACAAAAAGGTTATTATCGTGTCATTTGGTTAGCCTCTTGTACTGCAAGCACAGCCTTCGTACCTTCGTAGGGTTCAAGCAAATCATTTCTCTGCAGTTTTTTTTCTAATTTTGAGCCGAGAGGTTCCCTTGGGGCCTGTCATTAAGTGTTTGTAGTTGGTTGTCCTTAAGAAGATATTTGTAGTAGGCTTTGACTTTTTAATTAACTGATCATAGTAAATAATTAATGCATGCGAAAGGTGTCAGCTAGTTTCGCTGACATAGCAAGAATTACAGCTTGCACAGGTAAACTTGTAAAGAACATTCGAACGAAGTTCAACAGGCAAAGGGTTCTTCACACCAAACATATTGTGGATCTTGAAAGAGGAAAAGGCAAGCTTAACATCAAGATTGTTAGAATAACATTTAAAAGTAGTTTACGCAATCTGTTTTGTGCTACTATGAAAGAAGGGCCCAACATAAGGTAATTTGAAAAAATGGAGATTGAGGTTGACTGTTGTCAATCAGAACGTCCAGGAAGGGGACCCCACCTTGTTAAGAGAAGGTAGGCTACAACGTTTCCTCAGGAAACTTCTAAAGATTGTCCATCTGGATCGCTGTGTTTACGACAAAATCTATCCCTCTGGCTCTCAACCTGCTCGAATCTACGGCCTTCCCAAGATGCATAAGGCCCGTGATCTGAACTCAATGCCTCCGTTCTGTCCTGTAGTTTCTTCAACTGGAACATACAACTATGAGTTGGCTAAGTATTGATGCATTCTTTTGGAACCTCATATTCCATCTGAACATTATGCTTTAGACACAGGTACTATTGTTCGTGAAATCAATGAATTGCCTTTATCGGGAAGGTTCATGGTCTCTTGCTAACTAAACCTGAACTCGGAATTTTTTTTAAATTTTGCCACTGCTCAAACAAATTTCTTGTTTAAGGGTTCGTTTTTTTATTAAATCGATGGGGTGGCAATGGGCTCTCCCCTTGCCTAGGTGTTGTCTAATCTTTTCATGGGTCACCATTAAAGGATTTGGCTATAAAACTATAAGGCCTCCAGTATTTTGTTTTACCCACGCTGTGTTGACGGTACTTTTTTCTATTTAACACTGAACATGACGCTACTTTGTTTTTTGACAACATCAGTCATCCCTACATACGTTTCACCACGGAAAAAGAGCTCGGTAAAAAAATCCCTTTCCTGGATGTTCTGATTGACAACAGTTAACCTCAATCTCCTATTACCAGGGTGTATCGTAAGAAACCTTTCACCGGCCTAATATCCAAGTATTTCAGTTTTACCCCATTCTCTTGCAAAGTTGGCTTAATTAGGACCCTAGTTGACAGAACATACAATTAAGATCAACATTACATGGGTAGGCTTTCAAGAGGATATCAAGAAATTGTATTAATCTTATGTAAAAACCTTTCCCCAGTCATTTTTTGAGAAGGTCATTAGGCAGTATGTTACCAAAACTCAGACCCCTTCGAACGTACCTGCTAGTCCTCCCTCCTATTCTGCACATTTTGTTTCAAATTGTTGGGCCCTTCTCTATTGTAGCACAAAACAGATTGCATAAACTACTTAAACTTTATTGAAACAATCTTGATGTTAAGTTAGACTTTTCGTCTTTCAAGATCCGCAATATGTTTAGTGTGAAGGACCCTGTGCCTGATGAACTTCGTTTGAATGTTATTTACAAGTTTACCTCTGGAAGCTGTAATTCTTGCTATGTCAGCAAAACTAGCCAACACCTTTCAACACACATTCGCGAACACTTAAAGTGCACCTATTTACCACAAAGCATGCAAAAAGTGTGATTTAAATTAAAGTCAGGATTAGCGTTGGAAACGAAAAGGAGGAGGAGAGCAGGCTCAATGAATTACTTTCTCACAATATTTTTTTCAGGCATAACATAAAGGAACTAGATACTCTTCGACAAAGTTTAAATGTCAAGTTACTATCAAGTAATTCAAGGAGTGACCCTGGAAACATTCAAGAACAGTGTCCTGTGATTGTCCCACCACAATGTCATTTTGTTGGTTCAGATGCAACTGAAGAAAATAAGCCGTTAAAAACTTTGGAAACAGTGAAAGTCCATGATATGGAACACAAGTTGCCTACATCAAATTTGGAAGAAAACCATGATGAAATTAGTGTGATCTCTGATGATGGAAGCAAATTGTTGCCGCTGATTTCATCACCGGAAACAGAGCAAGCTCGTGCCTCTGTTGACCCCAAGCAAACTACCAAAACAACTATTGATACTGTGCCAGATCGTGAAGCAGGGGCCTTTAATTCCAATAACATTCTCCCTTTTAAAGGGAAGGATGAACATCTGCTGCGTGATCCAATAGAAGACGGTGGTGAGGAACAAAGGACTTTGGCTGAAGAACAACAGTCATCCGTCGATAGTGAGCTTAGTGTTAGCGATATTGCAGCAGACCATTCTATAAGTAGATTTGTCAAAGATAATAAAAAAGGTACAAGGTATTCTGATTTAAAAGACAGCTGGCTTAGCAGTGAAGAAGAAGATAACGCAGAAAGTAGACAGTCTGAAAAGCCTGGCTTAACAAATCGTCTTGCTGTATTTAATATGGACTGTTTGAATAATGTTGCAAATGCAAATGATACTCACTCTCATGGTATAGATTATCACGCCAGTGATCTTGACGATAATGGTGATGAGAATTGTGTAATGCTGAGTCAAGTGGATAGAAATCAGTATTTGGAAGACCATGATGTTGGAATTGGGACAACTGTTGTTGACTCTGCTGGTGTATGTACTGCAGTCATAACTTCTGAACGTGACTATGATGATGAATATAGCTCATGTAACACTTTGGATTCAAGGGAATCGCCAAAGCAGGCTTTGCTGTCTAGCCGCCATACGTCATTAATACAGACCAGTGCTCCTATTTTGCCAAATTTCTTTATCCCACCAGAGCAACTAGAAGAGAGCATGAGGGCAGTTAGATTGGGTTCTTCAACCAAAAGTTCAGATTCCAAACTTGTAGCTCATTCAGAACATTGGAAAACTCTTCAACAATCAACAGAAAATTTAACTGAGAAATTTGCCAAAAGGCAGCCAGTTTACAAGGCAAGGAAGGATGAAAAACCTCCAATCTCTGATGCAGAAGTGGATCGAATAGCTAGAATTTTTAGTTTCAGTTTTGGTGGTGAATCACGGACCAAGAGCAGTTGACTAAACTTTTCAGACATTCAAGATAGAAGATATTAAATCACTAGAGACAAAGTCACAAAGACTACAGCTTGCAGGCTGTCTTGTCATAATAACCTGCTGTGTACATTTTGTTTAGGCACTGGTCAAAAAGTATTTGGGGGGGGGGGGGGCGGAGCATTTATTAATTAGGGGGATAAAAAACATGGCCCAGCCCTTAGGTCCTTTTGGCACAATAGTAATTGACCCACCCCTAAATGAAGGTTGCAAATTACATGACCAACCTCCCCCCCCCTATAAAAACATAAAAATGTGGTTTGCATAAGTCAATGAAAACAATATTTTTGTGTGAAGGTACCTGTACATTTAGATTTATTTCTTAACTAGATACAAAACCATGTAAATACTCTACTCTTAGCTTTTATTGCCAAGTTTGCTTAATGGCATGTCACTGTCACTCCGAATGTTGAAAGTAAGATGTACTAGAGGGATGTTCTCTATGGAGCTCCATTTATGCCAAAATTCAATCTTTGTATTCGATACTCGACTTGCTGTATTTTATGCTACTTCGCACAATGCGACATCCAACTGTGTTGATTTCGTGGTTAAACTTTGCAATTGTACATGGTACTTTTTGTTTTCACATTCAATATCACCAATTTGGGATGCTAATTTGGCGATTTTCTGTTGCATTGATAAAAAGGTCAACTATGCAAGTTTCAGCTTTCAAAGTTGTGTTTTCAACATCCAAGCAATCCATTGAGAGAGGACATCGCGGGCACAGGTTATCTCCACCCCCTGCCCCGCGGTAGCTGTGGCAATGAACCCTCCAGTAGAGTGTGAGTAGAGAGAATGATCCTACCCTACGACAGTCGCATGTTTGTCTTTTCAACATGGCAGTTCCTTGGTCTAGCTCAAACTTACTGGGTTTCAACTCAAATAACTGCAGTGCAATACAACAATACAGTGAAATGGTAACGGAATGAGGTAAATAAATAGAGAATATTACATGCCTGCACGTGGATATGAATTTTATCTACGAGTGTTCAACTCGATACCTCACTCGTTTGCTGCGCTCACTCGTGAGATATTGAGTTGAACACCAGAAGATAAAATTCATATCCACAAGTGGGCATGTAATATTCTGTTTAGTATATAAACATACTAATAACGATGTTTTGACGACTTTCCGAAGATTTCCGACCACTTTCCGAAGATTTGCGAAGATTTTCCAAAATTGATCCGAAGGCTCGACGAATGTCTCCGAAGATTTCTGAAGAGGTACCGATGATGTTTCGATCATACAACACCACCTCTGAGTACTTTTAAGCAATTATGTAGCTATAGCAATGGCAATCTTAAGACTTGTGACGACAACTTAATATTTTCACATGTAAAATTATCGTATTTTTACATGTGAAAGTAT
>Ga0126343_10001494_pt1 | contig 11078 bp, 8 predicted proteins | sample Cyp2metagenome_FD_92531 | JGI IMG/M metagenome (GOLD analysis project Ga0126343, IMG submission 92531) | Coral microbial communities from Lord Howe Island, Old Settlement Bay, Australia - Cyphastrea 2 metagenome | ecosystem: Host-associated > Invertebrates > Cnidaria > Coral ... | reverse complement strand
GAAATAATCACTATGTCTTGACCAAGGAAGAGTCAATATATGCAATAAAAGTTGAGAAAGATTCACAGCGATGTAATCGTCTGTGTAGCAAGAAGCCGAAAAGTGTAAATTATGGGGTTCTCGCGGACTGAAATCCGAGCTTCCCGCACGATAACCGTTTTTCGTGGTTTTCTGCCGTTATATTAAATATTTCAAAAAACTAACTCGATTTCCTTTAGTTACTTACTTAGGCCTTCACACTGACAAAGTCTGAGCGAATTCTTTTTTTTTGACCGTGGCCACGATTTCTTTGATTTTTACTGACAATTACTCTTAATAACTTTAATTTGAAGAGGCCATAACTTCATCTGAAAATGTCATTGAATCAATCATACTATTTCTCTTTTTCCCTGTTAATTTTGACTATGGAGAGGACATACCTGTGGAACTGAACTGAAATTGGAAATGGTAGAATGAAGTAAAAATTGTATGTAATCTTAATGGTATGAGATCATTGTACCCGTTTTTTGCTCACTCACCGTTCAATGTATGTCAGAATTACACGACCTAGCTAATAAATGTTTGGCAGTGAAAGGTAAATGTCTATTTGTTTTACTCATAAATTAGTTTATCGTCCATTAACCTTTTTGCTTAACAGCCAAGCAACACCAGGACTCCCACCATTCGTTGGAGAGGTTTTGAAATATTATTAGAATTGAGAGGGCATTTTCTCATATGCAGAAGCAAAATAAGGCCAAAACTAAACGAATACGGGACAAGCATGCATTTTTGACTAACTTATGTCTTTTTCAATTGCTGGCTAGGAAAAAATCGGCAGACAGTCAGCTGGCTGGGAGATGAGAGTTTGTCAGATATATCCTCATGATGCCCTTGTTGGAGGTTAGCAATGATATTGAATTTGCGTATTGACATTTCTCTTTTCAAAACAATCCATTATTATTAAAACTCTACAGTTGGTAACCCCACAATGGACACCCTTTTATTGACAACAGTATTTTACTTGGCACAAGACTACTACACCTTAACCGATTATTACAACCAACACCCAAGCACAATAACACACTCAAAAAGAAATAAACGGCAATCGAATGGTCCTTATACGTATATTCGTGCAATTTTCTACATTGTTATTATAATTTCAACCTGTGTGGTATTTTTGAGAAAATGACATCATTTTCTCCAATTCTCAACCCAGACTTGGAACAAGGAAAATTACTGCGGCCGTAAATTCTCGGAAAGAAAGGTTCAAAAAACATGAGTTCTGTTGTTCGTAATAGATTGAAATTTGGCAAGATATCTTGGACACACCTATTGCGTACAAAAATGTAAAAAAATGGATATCGAGAATTGGATCATAGTAGCACTTTAAGCACAATACAGACATTGCTACAAGAATACTGCAGATGTTTGTTTTCCTCCAAACACATCACGTATGTTTTAATGAAAGCAAACTATTCCATTTTTCTGTTTAGAACACGTTTACACTTCACAAATGTCATGATCTGATAATTACAGCATCACATAATATTCAGATTTTCTTTCATGAAAAATGCAAAACAGTTATGAACCACTGAGTGGTTAAAATATACTTACATGTGCAATAGTGAAACTCTATTACGCTCGTACTCTTGAAAATTAAAAACGACTCCTCATCCTTTTGTGTATGCTGCGTTCCAATATTCCATCTTTATCTCCAAACAAAAATTATATCGCTAAATACTAAGAGAAATCAAACAAAAAAATACCCACCTAAAACAAGACAAATCCCACGTGGAGGCGGCCATATTAAGCATTGCATAACCTTTCAACTTGAGCCTGCAGTCATAACTGGTCTGAGGCTAACTTTGTGAACAGTCTCAAAAAGCAAGAATAATGTTTTTCAAACAAAAAGCAACGCTTTCTTGACATTACAATTAACACAAACTTGATTCTACTTTTAAAACTGCAAAGATACTTTCTGTCGCAATTTATTCATTAAAATGCTTGGACTACTTGCAGGTCGTGACGCTTAGATCTTTTCAGGGGTGGACCAGCTCTAAGGCCCGTCAGGAGTTCCACCACGAAGGCCACAGAAGCAGCTTCTTGACCACTCTGGTCACCTACGACATGGCCTTGTACGATATCTACATGTATCATCTGTGGCGACGGAGGATCGTGGACGCCCGCATCAGCTGCCTTCAGACGAAGTCGGTGGAGCGCCTGTGCCCCCTGTGTCTTTTTCAGAGAGCTGTCTTCCAGGACATCGTGGACAGCCTGGCCCAGCATCAGAGTTCTGCAGCAGGCTGGTGATGGTGCCGAGTCCACCTCTGCTCCTGATTCTTCTTGGCGGAAGTACCGCATACTTTTGGGAAACCCTGGGACCGGCAAGTCACAGGTGCTGATCAGAGTCGTTCACGAGGCCCTCCAGTTCACTCCTTGTAGCGGTACCAGTGGCTCTTCTGGCCCAGGGGTACCGGTCCATCTCCGATGCACACCTTGAGTGCAACTCCCTACACGCCCCTTTCCGGATTCCCATACATGCAGCCCAGTCTTCCAACGTGAACTTCTCTTTGAACCGCTTCGACATGGTCGTGGTAGACGAGGCATCCTTGGTGTCACCAGCATCCTTCAACATCGTGGCTGGCACGCTCAGCCGCCTGAACTGCCGTCCTGTGGTGGTGATCGCTGGCGATGGACAGCAACAGCACCCCTGCAGACAGTGGGGGGTAGAGTGTCCAACACCATTTCCATCCTGAACAACCAGACATTCACCCAGCAAAATGCAGTCAAGCACTCTCCCCACCAGCAGTTCAGGATAGTAGACAAGGAGCACAAGGCTCTGTGGAAATGGTCTGCAATCTGCAGCCCAGTCAGCGGCAGCGCAACCAATCAGGAAGGTCGCATCCTCTGTCGCACTGGATTTCTCCTGGACAATGAACTCTACCAAGCCTTTAGTTCCAACACGCAGACGATCATCATGATCCCCGGCCTGAGCCCTGAGGCTCAACTGAGTCGTAGTGGAAGAGCTCTTTGAGACCCTAAGCAACATTCCCTGTGCGGCAGTGGCTAACAACGTGCCCATCTTGTCTTGCCGAGGCATGCAAGTTGTTATTAATGAGAACCGTGACAAGGCGTCCGGAATTGTCAATGGCCAGGATGCGACACTGGTGTCTTCTGAGGGCCAGACCATCGTCCTGCATTTTCCTGAAGGCGACCAGGCCTTCGTCTACACGATCACGCACCACATTGAGGGAGAGGGAGAAGTCACGAGATACCCATCCACTCCAGCATACGCCAGGACAACCTCAAAGTTGCAGGGGCAAAACCCGAAGCATCCCCTGGTGTGGCTGGATTGTCCCGTTGTTCCACCTTGGCTTGCGTACATCACCCTCTCCAGAGTTTGCCGAAAAGCAGATCTGTCGGTGATGCAGCCCATGCTGGCCTCTCAGATGGCACCAGTCCAGGCTTGAAATTGCCTTATGTTCTAGTGTGCACAACCTTAGTAACGCTTCTGTAAGGAAAAGTGCATGGAACACTCTCATTATAATGTCGTCATTGAATGCTGAATGTCTTCATTGTGCTCGTTGCGATTGCAGGACTTGTAAAAGAACTGCATCGTCATCTTTTGTTGTCACTTCTGTCGTGAACTGTGCAGGGAAAACTCTCGTGAAAATGTCGTCATTAAAGGATTCAAGTTGTGCTCATTGCCATTGCGGGCTTCTATTAGAACTTCATCGTCATCTCTTGTCCTCACTTCTGTCATGAACTGTGCATGGAACACTCTTGTGAAAATGTGGTCATTGAAGGATTGTAGTTGTGCTCATTGCAATCCAGGACTTCCAAAAGACCTGCATCGTCATCTCTTGTCATCACTTTTGAGATGAACTGTGCATGGAACACTCTGGTGAAAATGTCGTCATTGAAAGATTCAAGTTGTGCTCATTGCCATTGCAGGCTTCTATAAGAACTGCATCATCATCTCTTGTCTTCACTTCTGTCATGAACTGTGCATGGAACACTCTCTTACAAACATCTTTCTTCATGGATTCAAGTTGTCCTCATTGTGAGTGCGAGACTTCCAAAAGCTCTCCGTGGTTATACTCTCATTTGAACATTACACTCAACTCAGCTCATTTTTTCTCTGGATGGGACGCGACCATACAAACATTGCAACAGAGTCTGCGTGTCGCTGGCCTGGAAGTCTGGAACTGTTGAGCAACGCTCACTCTCCTGTCGTGATTTCACTGACATGTCTTACTATTTCTTGTGAACTACACAGTGCAGGCAAGACCAGGAGAAAGACATTCCACTTAACTCATTGTTTCTTTTCAGATGTCGTCCTCTTCTTCCTTTTCATCTGGGAGTGGGAGCCAGAAAACATTGTACAACGAGCATTTTCCAAGAAGTTTCCTTCTAAATTATGGTAGCGCCCTACAGGATGTCTATGATGAAGCGGTGTTGGCACGTCTGCACTATTTCAATTGTGAGTGGCGGCAGCGCCCAAATGTAGCAATCTCTGAGATGGCCCAGACTCTACGGGAGAATATCCCTCTCGACACACCAAAGCCTGGGGGTGTTGGCTGGAGACTTTGTCGAGGATCTGTTGGTGCATTTCCAGCCTCTGAACGATGCCCTGTCGCGTCTCGACAATAAAGACAAGACGACTAATCAACCTGCCACGCGGGAGGACGTGGTGGCAGTCCTGAAGACAATAGGGATTTTAAGCAGCGGGAACACGGACAGCGACAGCGATGCCGAAACCTGTGAGAGGACTAGGGAGAGAATGCCATCATGGTGGGAATTCACAAGCATTAAGCAACATCGTCGGGACCGCTGTCTCGCCAGTTCCAAGCTTCGTGAAATTATTGATTTTTGCACGGTCCCCTGTTTCAAATCAGGATGCCTTCATTCAAAGAAGTTCGCAATCAACTCAGTCTTGATAAGCAACGATGAGTGTGTGAAACGATAACGAACTTCTGCTCCTGTACTCTTGGCCGGTTTAATAATCTCAACCTACGTAATGATTTTTTTCCTTATTTTTACTTAGATGATTTGGAAGTCGACGAGTGCCTGTCTGAATTTCGCTTCTACAAACATGGCTTGCCCTCTCTCTCGCTGACATAAAGTAAATTAACTTATCAGCAAATGTTAATCAGACTGCCGTGACGTAATAGTGTACCGACTGATAAATATAGAAGAAAACCACTCATCTTACGACTGATAATGAAAACAGCTACACGTACACAAGTTTTAATGGTGTTAGAATTTCACCATAATAAACTGTTTGACATTTGAGTACTTCTTGAAGGGAAAAATTTTGATTGAATTGCGTGTAAGTTGTCTTTGTTTACATCACATGTTCGCCGACTGGCTTGAGTTTGCTTCAGCTTTCTCTATCTTTCTTGAAAATGAAATATCTTTCATAACAAGAGGAAACAAGCAATTAAATTTCCTCAATCAGTTTCGCGAGTTATTTAGTGCCAACAAAGCAGAGTAAACAAAAGCGAAATCCACGTTTTCAGACAACGCGAAACGAGCTCAACTTACGTCGGGACCGAACGCAGAACGTCAACCCGTTTACCGCCAGTCATGCGCAGAGGACCTTTTGGGTTTCCCTGACCTTGTGACATTCCCGTCACTGTCCGTGTTGTTGATGCTTAAAGTCCCTAATCACTGAGTAGCCACACCTTAAGGACTGCATGAGGGAAGGCCTTAATGTCAGCGGTGCCACTGACCCTTATGAGGAACCCAGAAGAGTACGCGGAGAAGGCTTGCCAGACACTGGGAAATCAAGCTTTCCAAGACGATCCTACACCTTGCAGGATGCAAGACTTTATCCTCAACAGCATAACTAATCCGGTGTTTGGCGTGTCAATATGGGACATGCCCAATGAGGAAGAAGAAGACTGCAATCCAGGCAGAAGCAGAGCCCGAAGCAGAGTTAACCCCAGGAGGCGTCTTCCCAGTACCAGACATATGTACGGTCACTACAGACTACAGACGACGTTACCACAAGGTAGAGGCCTGGTTAGAGGTTTACTGCACATACTCATTAGCACTTAGTTTCCATAGTGCGTTGTCACATCACTTGCTACGGAAAGTAGTGAAGCTGGTTTGCATAGTGAAGACTACATAAGTATTTTCTTTTAATGAATTTTGACCTCTTTTGATTTCTAAACTGTATTTTAATGTTAAACAGTCTTTAGGCCAGTACATTTAAGTGTTAGTGAAGCAAAAGTCCCCCTAGACTAGCATGTTTGGTTTATCAGTTCCTTTGTAGTCTCCCCCACTGCCTTGTTATGTACTTCGATTGTTATTAATGTGATTGTTATTATTATCTCTATTCTTATTATTATGTTAATAACATTGTTCAACCTTCATTCCTTTTTTGTAATAGCAGTGAAAATGGAATAAATAAATAAATAAAACAAAGTCCCAAATTTGGTGTGTTGCTGGCTCTAAGTTGATTACTCACATTCTTTGCAGGGCTCGAAATTAACAAAATTATTAAGTCGCCATTTGGCAACTAAATGGTAAAAAGTAGTCGCTAAATGTAAATTTCAAGACGCAAAATCAAATAGAAGAGAGACAGTCCCTAGACATACAAGATGTACTCCATGCTCAAGCGTTTGCAATGCATTACAGGGGGATTTCGAGCTGGGGTAGGAATTTTCAATTTTGCGAGAGAGAGATTTTCTTTAGTGTACCTTAGAATACTCAAACATGGTGATCCAGTTGGCAATCAAAGAATCGTGGGTTTGTTTTATTATGTCTATTCAAATTAATGTGTCTTTCATCCACAAGCAATGATGCTATTTTTCCTTTGAAAACTAGTCGCAAATTTGCGACTACTCTCGTTTTTCTAGTCGCAAATAAGTAAAGTTAAGTCGCAAATGCAACCGTATTGGTCGCAATGTCAAGCCCTGCGTTATATTCTGTATTGTTTACATAGAGATCACAGCTGATCTCACAGATCTTATGATGTCGACAGAAGGTCAAAACAAGTAAAGTTCTTTTACAGTTGAACTTTGAGCCTTATTGAAGATATGTACTTTTGCAAAATTTTAATACATTGTATGAAGCGCAAAAAATTTTAATAGATTGTATGAATTCCAAACGTAAGACGTGTAAAGTCGAACCACAAGAAGCCGCAAGAAGTTGAAAATCTAACCGCAAGAAGCCGCAAGAAGTTATGAATTTTACCGTAAGTCACAAGAAAGCGCAAGAAGTTTCTGCAGCTTAAGGTGACTCTGTTCGTTTATATCCATAAGATTAGTCACTGCAATGGGAGGAAATATATTTTGAACAGCTGAGACCAGATCTTAAGAATTTGTCACTTTAATACTTCTTACGATTCAGCTGACGGCTAGGGCCGGCGCTGGAAAATATAAATCGGACCTTGGCGAGTACTGTCTTGATACGGATCTTTGCGTGCTAAAATGATAGAGTAAAGAAGTTCTTGAGGTTCGAAAGTCTTACCGCAAAGAAGTTCTTGCGATTCGAGATTCCTACCGCAAAGAAGTTCTTGTGCTTCTACCCGCAAAGAAGTTCTTGCGTCTTGCAGGATCCAACCGCAAGCGACCCGCAAGAAGGTGCAAGAAGTTGCTGGCTCGCGGACGCAAAAAAGAAGTTCTTGCGCGTGCATTATTTTTGGGCTTTTATTTTGCAAGAAATAAGCTTTTAAATAATGTTTAAAGCTTCTTTTAAATCATGTTTGTTTTTAATATTGTCTTTTCAGTGAGTGCTCTGGTAGGCAAGCTATTTGGACAAAGTTTATATTAATTTTCTGAAAATGGCATTTGTAGTAAGCTTTGTATATTTTCCTTAGCTGTAGCAAGCACTGGAGTGATCATTTGGTCATGAAGTCGTTACAGGATTTTGTGTCCAAAAAGGGAGCTGGAGTCGGCACTGAGTTGAAGCCTTTTAGCAAAGGGGTATTTAATGGAGAGCTGGGTAAATCGAAATCAAGCACAATGAACAAATTCTGTGTGTGGTATTTTCCTTTTTTGAGCTTATAATGGGTATTTTCTAAACTTGAGACTTGATTGACAAATGAAATAGTTTAATGACTAAGAGCAAGACTCAGAGTACAGCTTGTTTATGATCTATTACTTTAATTTGATCAACAGGCAATGAAACATTTTTAGGTTATAATTTTAGAGCAAGGCATGCAGGGAATATTTTTTTAATACTTGGTAATTATTGTTTTAAATATCTGCATATTTAAATTTTCTTGCCAATTATAGCGTCCCATTTCGCTGGAATGAAGCAAAAACACTCTGCTACTTTGTGAACTGTATTCCTCCAAAAAAAAATTCAAGAGTGCTTTTGTGTGGGTCATTTTGATGAGAAGTGGCATTTTTTTGTTGCGAGAGTGCAAAAATTGTAAACTCTAGCTTATGTTACTGGCTTCCAAATGTTCATTTGCTCTACAGTTATGTCAATACTTGGAAGTGTCACCAAAATGAAAACCATCGCTTTGATTGTAATGTTCTGTAAAAGAGAATTCTGCATTTTTATTATAATCATTTTCTTGTCATGTTTAAAATAAGATGGAAACATTTCCTTCTATCCAGAATGTACTCTGAACATTTCACATTTGAGTATGAAGTTTTTTTGCACCAGCACCTTTAACTAACTCTTGAGTTTTTCTATTATTCATCAGAGAAATCCCATAGAGGACATAAATAGTGAAGCAAATGCTGCAAGGGAATCAAGGAAGCAGTGAAATTTCAGGTTAAAAATACTGTTGTATTTAGTCACAGAAGTTAATTATTTTAGCACCAGGATATTAATAAACAGGCATAGACTCGGTGGGAAGAAAATGTTGTTTGATTTACTTCATTTATTTTGTACTTTGGTCTGGCGTTAAATGATCTAGTGGAAACTGTATAATAGACCAACTGTTTAATTTTCTATGTCCTCATTTACCTGTTCGTGAAGAGCTTTATTTATCCGACATTCACTTGCAAGCTTTCTTGCATTTACGTTTTCTGCCGGGCCAGAGATTGAGGTTAGAGCAACTTTCGATTTACTCCTTCTTAAAGTGCTCCAAACAGACGTGGCACTGGCTAAGTTTGGGCAAATTTGCCCTTTTAATACACACTAGCCACTCCTTAAGAACTGGTTTATTTCTTAAGGTTTTAATGGCAGTCGATGAAAACTTATCCCTTTTTTACAATCTCTGGGCATTCTGTTTGCACACCCACGACCATATTGCATTTGGTGATGTTGTCTTCTTGAAATTTGCGCTTCTCGTGCACAGTGCCGTCATGCTATGAGCCCAAGCCTTAAATGTGGCTTCCAAAATGGCAGACATTCAAATTGTTCCAGTGCTGAGGTTTTTTCTGTTACAATCAGGTTAAAAGGTAAGTTCACATCCTCAAACATAGCGTATCATGTACTTTCATAAGAACGACTTTTTTAAAATTGGGTTTTCATCTTCCGTTCTCCTTCAAGGACGTTCGCGTGAAAATTTTCCAGCATTGATTTTTTCCTCAGACTTACCACTTTAAGTTGTCGAGTTACTTATGTCAGAAATGTAAAAAAATGGGGGCTCACTGACTTTGTTTAGGAGAGAACAAGCCTGAAAGATCACCCTAAATCTGAAAAATCGGGCTTCGTTATCGAATAAGGCCACAATGTCAGTAAGCCCAAAAATAATGCAATTGGACCTTTGAAGTGAAATGTTCTCTGCCAAATATTGTTCAAGTAGACCTACCAAGTAAAATTAGTGAACTGGTGAGGTTCCTTAAAGAACAAGTTCGTATTTAGCCACCATAGTTTCACGCACCTTGCAGCCACAAGATGGCAGGATTTGATGTCCCGTGGACAGAAATTTTGAACTTTTCTTGACTTCCCACATTGATTTTTTGTTCATTTTTGGACAATGTGGAGAGAATTGTGAATAAAATCTGTTTCTGGAAAGAAAAGTAGGGGTCATCGAATGTCCGAGATAGTTAAATCCAGGCAAAGTTGCAGCAATGGCCATCTTTGCTATCAGTGTTTATTTTAATGCTAAACATGCGCGCACTCATCAATGACGTGGCGTGAATTTGCGTGTGCAGTAAGGATGCCCAGAAACAATGAGCGCGAACGTCCTTAAGGACGGTGCCTACAAAATACCAAGGTTTTTGCGCCGCGTTAGGACCATGTAGAAAAAGTAGATCTTTGACAGGGCTATTGGAATCCACGAAGAAAAAGTGGCATAGCCATGCATTTTTAGAGATAATTAGCCTTGAATCTCAACAAAAATGCTGACATCAGCATTTTTCTGAAAAAGAAAGAAAGGCTATTCTTTTACAGATTTTCGTACGCAAACAAACTTCACGGTGAATGGAAGCACAAAAACCATTGTTGGTGTGGTTTTTTTTGCAATAACAAAGTCGTTGCAACAGCACTTTTAGCATTTCTGACAGCCTTCCTCTGGTTCAGCTAATATACAGTCTAAACAACTTTTGCTCACAACCAGAAACAAATGACGCGTTGAATAGGCTTGCCACTTCCATTTTATAACATATAAAGTAGGGGTAGCCATGTGTTTGCGATGCCCGGTACATTATTTCCTGTCACCTCCCTGGTAAGTAAAAATTTGTGTATCTTGCACTTGTCTTGCGCGCGCACTACGCCATCTACAGGTACATGTTTAAAGTTCGATTTTAGTATAATTTTCGACAGATAACAGCTAGTTTTTTTAGCTTGAAGACGTTAACAGTTACAGCTTAGTGATATGATGCTATTTTGGTATTCCTGTTTCAAGTAGAGGTTCATTAAACTTGATTTGTTCACAGTAGGAAAATTTTTCTTTAACCCTTTGGTGACGGCCCTTGAAAATATCACTTGAATTCGATCGATGACGTTATTTGTTGCTATGACAATGATTCAAGATTCAAGATTCTTTATTTTTGCACTATTTATATCATTAACTACAGCTAAAATAAAAATAGAAAGGAGAAAATAAAGAGAACATAGTTTTATATATTGGAAGAAAAAGGAGAGGTGCGTAGTGACCATAGTAGCAAATGCTTTCGAGATGGTCACTACCACATGATGTCACGAGAAAGAAAAATATTTGTAATAAGCTGGCATGCTAGTTTTAT
>Ga0126343_10001493_pt1 | contig 11079 bp, 13 predicted proteins | sample Cyp2metagenome_FD_92531 | JGI IMG/M metagenome (GOLD analysis project Ga0126343, IMG submission 92531) | Coral microbial communities from Lord Howe Island, Old Settlement Bay, Australia - Cyphastrea 2 metagenome | ecosystem: Host-associated > Invertebrates > Cnidaria > Coral ... | reverse complement strand
TTCACATCCGTTTCACCAGGTTTGAACGGTGGGATCAAATGCCAAGGTAGATGAGAGTTCCCTGGCGGTTGTCCCGTTGACTGTCCACTGCCATCGGACATCCTGGATCACCTCACTTTCGCTACGTCTCCTGTGAGATGTCAGTAGCGGTGAGCCGTAGCTCCGCTACCAATGTTGGATTGGTAGCGATCTTCAACAACCACAAGCTGTAGGTCTGCCCAAGACCAAATGAACTCAAAGAAAATGGATGAGGCCGCCTGGCCTAATGTTGAAACTCGTATGAAAGGACCTCCTGATCCAAATGGTTGGTCAGCGACACAGACCTTTTCTCCAAGTGCCACAACCCCCAGGGCATTCGAGCCTAGTTCGGCAATCGCAGCGGAAAGTGTTACCTTGACCCTTCCACTGGACATTGCACATGTTGCAAATCACATATAATATATATATACCCTTAGCTTCTAAACCCTTAAAACATGTCGGGTTTAACTATAAACCTCGGGTTTTCCCACCACTTGTACTAAAACCCCGGGTTTTAACCCAAAACCTCGGGTTTCCCTGAAAATGTCCGAATCCGGCCACCAGGTAGGGATTGAAAGCCCTGGATCTTGGCTTGAAAAGGATCAAGTGGTCGCAACATGGATGGAAAGACAAAAATATCTAAGTGAATAGTACATAAATTTCCTACAAAGCAATTGCTTAAACCCCTTGGTTGGATTGTTGAACCACCATGAACTGGGTATGCCAATGGATCCAACTTTGATGGGACTATCAAATCAATCGCTCTTTCTTATGCCAGGTAAGGATAAAATAATTGGCTATGTGGCCCCCTTAGGTGAATTTTGATAGCCACCAAAGATGTCATGCTAGGCCACTAGGCTTTTCACCAGGGAGAAAATAGACGTCACACACATGCTCCCTGCCACCCTTTGCCGCTATGGTTTTCCGCCGGCTTGGGCGAAATGTCTGGCTCCCAGCTCCTGGAAACAGTGGAAGATGGAAAGCAGATTTCACTGCGTGGTGGGTTACTGGATGGAACTAGGCCTTGCTAGGCTTGATGCGTGCAATTTTCTGTTCAACAACGTCTAAGTCCTTTCAAGTAAATGTGAGAAAGAATTAGGGTATCAGCCGTTATTTTTTCACATTACGTGCCCAACAGGTTTGATCACAATGTATGTCGCCCATGCCTTAAAGCTGTTTAGGCTCAGCTTCAAGGATTGGCATGGGCAACATGGCCCAACCCAAGACGAACGTAGAAGGCATTGCCAAGGAGTGGGATGACAACAATGAGCTACGAGACAGGCTCAGAGAGGGGGGAACTGTCTTGACGGCCCATCCCTCTGCCCAAGATATCTCCACGTGTACCAGGAACAGAGGAATCCTGGACCCTTTGCTTACCAGAATGTCTGTGGATCCCAAGCGAACAGTTCCGAACATCGACCAGTTAAAAGATGAAATTGAGGACCTCTTGAAAAGGAGTAAACATGCTTTGGATGAAGGTGGTGTTGACATTCCCAAGACATCTTGGGCCATCCGCAAGTTATGTGGATTCATAAAAGCGAAAGCCCGGCGCCGAGAGGTTTCAACAGTTCCTGGTTTGCATCATAAATTTTCGGCTGTTGTTCGATATATGTATGTGGCTGGTGCCAATCACAATGGTTTGCATTATTAAATATGGGGAGCTCTTGTCCGATTCTCAGGTAAAATCATTCCAACAGATGGTGCTGCTGTTGGACCCCATGTTGCAGGCAAGCTTTGGCGGTTCACATGTTCCCTTCCGATATATATGGGTGTGTTGGTTTCCAACTTCAATACAATGCATGTCCCTGCCACGCATCCTCGCCAACTTGTTCAGGAAGAAGTGGACCGGGTCAACGAGAGGGTGAAGCAGAGGCTCAGAAAAAAGGGTCGCAAGGACTGGGAAGTTCCTCTGCATGGGCAACACTGAAACTCACTGAGGAACACACTGTTCACTTTTTAGTCACAACGGGATTATGTTACAAACATGTATGGTTTGATCCTTCCTTGGGACTTGTTTTTCAGGATTCAGTCGATGATGATGAAGATGCTTGGGACGATTCCGAGGATGAGGAGTCAAGTAGCTCTAGTGGTGACAATACAGAAGACATGGGGAGTACTGAAGATCCCGACCCTGCAGCCGAAACAGAGAAGAAAGAAGAGAAGAAAGAAGAGAAGAAAAACGACAAGCCGAAGGATCCAATCCTGGTCCCAAAAGCGGCCTCACCCGTGGAACCGTGCCCAGGAAAAGACGCAGCCAAGATTGCAGGTCCCAGCCAGCCCAAGGTTGAGAAGGTCGCTGCAGCAGAGACGGTGTCAAGTTCTAGCCTTACACTCATAACCCACTACCTTTCCTTGATCGAAATCAAAAAAAAAGAACTACATGTCCTGATGTGGATCATTTTCTGATTTCAAAAGCCAAGGGCTCATGCCATGGCATGTCCAGCGATGGGTTTCATTACAAGGTTCTCAAGCTGATCTCCTACAAAAGCGTCAAGAGGTGATGCGGAAGTTGGAAGAGTTTCCTGGTATGCTCAAAATACATTTCCAAAAAATGTTTTCACACAACTTTGCCCAAGGCTTCCATCTTAATGGATTGGTTGTATAACTACCCTGGCTCCTTTTTTCTGCCCAAGGCTACGCAAGAAAAAGGACATGGATCTTAAGCCCAGACCTCCTGCAACTCCCCAGCAAGCAGGAGACCGTGTCCTGAGTGTCCTCTGTAATTTCAATAATGTAGCACTGTAGTTTTTTCCAACAAGTGACATTACAAGTTTAAGAGCCTTTACAAGACTGAATGTTTTGAGCCACAACTTTCTGACTGTTGCGAAGGAGTTGAGAAGAAACCTAAGCCCTCCATCCCTGCAGACAACTTGGAGACCCAGCCAGTTGATGTTACAGTGCTCACACCTCCACTGGAGCTTGCTGTTCCTCTGGAGAACTCACCTGAGAGAACTGTATCCCAAAAACGTGATGCATACCAAAAGGTTTACAGGGATGATGAAGGTAGAACCCTCGAGTTGGGAAAGTCAGGGCCAGGATCTGTGCCAGGGAAGGCCATGGTCACCAATGGCACTCCCAAGGAAACGGAGGAGAAGTTCACTGATGAGGCTGGGTGGGCTCAGGGATGTTCAGGTCTGCATGGAGTACAACATGACTTAACAAGGGTGCTTACTTCTGAAATATTTCACACGTTCTGTTTGTTTCATGTTCTGCCTTCAATTTGGGGCATGCAGGAGTGTGAAGAACATGTGTCAAGGCGAGATCAGCTAAGTTTGGCTCCGCGAGGACGGGGCAGAGGTCGTGGGAGGGGAAGAGGAGCTCCAGCGAAAGAAGGTGGGGCAGGTGAGAACAGGAAGGAGAGTAGAAAACGCAAGAAGACAAAGGAAGCTGAGACAGTAGAGTATGAGGAGTTCTGGACGGAAGACATGTGTCAAGAATGGCAAAAATGGATTTATGAAGGGTGCTGGTACAACGAACATCAAGAGGATTCTGAAAAAATGAATGTCCATGATGAGGCGTCCAAAAACTTTGATAGGTATGCGCACTTGGCTGGCAAGGCAGCCATGCACCACCTAGGAGCACATGCAGCCAGCAAAACTAGCAGTGCAAAGAAGGATGCAGACAAGAACAGCAACTCGAACAAGGACGAAGACAACATGGCAGGCAAGAAAGTGAAAAAGGTCAAGGGAAAACATGATGACCAGGCAGAGGAGAAATCGAAAAAGCGAAAATCTGAAACTGAAGCGGTGCCAGAGCCATCTGAGAAACATGTTTGCCCAACTACTGAAAAGGACCAAGTTAAGGCAATCACGAAGTATTTGAAAGCTATCCAGAAAATGGATATCGAAAACCCCAGAACCCCACGGATGGAGACAAAAAAAACCTTCGGGAAGGGTTGCTCCCCCCTAACTTGGAAGAGGTGCGTCAAGGGGGCATGTACTGGAAGAGGCCTGCATTTGGTGTGTACCACAAAGGGCAGAAACGTGACATTGCCTACTTCCAGCTTGATGAAAGTGATGGTGATTGTCTACTTCGTCTTGGAGCATGTTTGAAAGCCTCCACCTTGATGGTAACTTGAAACAATGGGGGCTATACTGTATATTTCTGTTCACGGTGAGATGCGCTTGAATGTTTATGTTCAGTGCTGTTGGGTTGCCTTTTTTCAATGTTGATAGTCTCCCCTTGTCCCATCATAGCCGCGCTCAGGCAATCTACGTTGAGGAGATGTCGAAAGCGCCCCGGGACTCCAAGGATGTGATTTCTGATGACCCAGGTTTCATTTCAATGAAGGATTCTCTGAGGAAAGCTGCCGCACTCGCTGTGAGCCGGATGTCCGGCTAGTCAAAAGACATGTTGGCTTGCACCTGCCCACCGGGTATGGTGCTACATATTTTAGGGTATATACGGCTTAAGTTGTGAACAACTTGGCAAAGTAGGGGCGGCCACACTACCTCCAATGGTGTGTGCGTGTGTGTGTTGAACACAGGACAGCCATCCTTTGAACTCTGGGCCCAGGGGGAAGTTTCAATACATCGTGTTGGTGACCTTGTGTGTGTGATTGATGTTTTTCAGCTGTCGTATGTTTCTTTCACATTGGCTCGTTGGCCCAGCCCAAGGGATTGTCCTTCAATCCAAGGACCTAGCGTGACACAATCCTAGTATGTCCTTTGCCTTCTCAGACATAGCCCAGCTAGTGAAGAGGCTGCGGTGGCAAAACATTGTCAGTGAATCCAATTTAAATGAACACACAGTTTCTCTGTACCATTTTGGGTTTCCCTTCAAAGCTATTCGACAACATTTTTTCAAACTGCTGGTTCGTGAAGCAGCCTTAAGAGCAGCTGAAGGTTTGGAGGCATGAGCACGTGCAAACACGGGATTGCCAGTTGAAAAGCGCATGGTTGCAGTTTGAGATTCGCTGCCTCGATGTTTTAGCATTTAAGAATTGAATATAATAATTGATATAAAATATAATATATAATATTATATAATCATTTACAACCTTGCCACTAGCCGTGGCATCCAGACCCGCCCACAGCGCAATCCGTCCTGAGGCCACAAAGGCATCAGATGCAACGAGAAGGTGCAACCTTTGGCGGGTCAGGGAAACCATGAAGAAAACCAAAGGCGCTTTCGGCATGTCTTATTTCCAAATCCCAGAGTTGAGAATGTACAGTGGGGAAAGCCTTCAAACTTTCAATATAATTAACATCGAAAGAAACCAATCACACCTAAGAGAGATCATGTTGAATTACGCAATCCAACTTGAAGAAACTTCCTTACATTATCTTACAATTATATGGTCGCATGGCTCGAAGTAGATCTCACGAGGGATAGAAATTAACACAACAACAAACGACCCCACAGTTTGAAGAGTAATTATGTGACCATGCCACATTTCGATTCCATATGTTTCTATGAAAAATCCACCCCTCGTGATTTTTCACTGGTCATCTTGATCTTGGGCACCGGGACCCCAACCCTGGGCTTGCGCCATGATGAACCTGGACGCGCTGGTGTGGATGCTTCGGGAGCTCCATTGCCCGAAGGACAGCAGTCAGCTTGAGGGATTGAAAGTTCATAGGTAAACAGCATTTGTCTCTCAAACCATTTGATGTCTATATTGTCGATTTTAGCATTGTCATCAAAGTTGTTCACGTCTGACAGTTGTTGCCTTACTTCAAAAAAATGGTTGCTGATTGAACTGCGATGGGTGAATGGGTTCAACACATTGCAGGACTTCGTCTTTTGCATCTTGCTGCTCTACTGGAGCTACGCCATGTGCGAGGACATGTGGTTGGAGCTTCAAATTGGTCCCCCACATTTGTTGGGGATTGTGAATCTAAAACTGCTGGGGTAGAGGTAGATATAATGTTTTAACGTACAGTCAGTTATGATATATAAGGAACCAGTTTGATATATTGCAATAGGTATTAGGGATGAATAGGTCCCCAAACATGATCTGTGGGGACCTATCATTTTACATCATTTTACAAAGCCTTTCTTTTAACACTGGCCTCCCATTCGATATGAAATATGCTCACTTGGAAAAAAACTATCCAACTGCCAGGGTTCAATGATCCAGGAGTGTGAGCAATATGAGTTCTTTGCTGGGGTGGGCAACATCACCAAAGTTGCCAAGGCATCTGGGTACCGGGCTCTGCGATTCGATTTGATTGACAACCAGCAGCCTGCAAGCCGTAAGAGCAATTTCATGGATCTGAGTTCGGCTTCCGGGTATGCGTTGCTTGCCCCATGGTGATTCCTAGATTTTGAGGGTGGGGAGTGTATGTGATAAGACAACCGTATCCCTTCAATGGTTGGGTATCCAATATATTTCACGATTTGGGATGTTGGATTGGGAAATACATCATCGCCTAGGTTGGCCATGCTATGCCTTTTGCGAGCGAAACTAAAGGACTTTGTAGCTCACTTTGGCCTTAAATGCTCCAGCTTGTGCCAAATGAACTGTGGCACCAGCATGCGAGCGCCATGCTGCAGCTTGGGGTTTGACAAGTACCCGGGCGTGTTCTTAAGCAATGTTTTAAGTGACAGGACCAGGGCCAGAAACATGAGTGATAATTCATTACACCTAGGCTGTTACAGGTTTGGTTTCTGCAGCCCTGTGAAACTTTTTGGATTCAAAGGACATCAATCCTTTGGTTTCTATTTTTCGAAAAGCAGTAAACAATATACTCTTTCCGGGAATGTGTTGGTAAATGGCAGGATGTGCGCCCTCCTCCTCCTGACGACATGCCTAGGGGGTGCCTGGACGGTTGAACAGCCCTTGGGTTCGGTGTTGGAATTCTACACAACATTCCGGAGAGTTGTGAAATCCATCTATGACGCTGCTGGCCCTTTCGCAGTGTCTGCATTTCCTATTCAGTGGTATGTTTGTTCCCTTGTTCCCTAGGTCTTTTACAATGTATGCTTAATTTTGGGGTTCCCCAATCAGCAAATATACCTTTGGCTCTAACAACAGTATTGCCCCAAAATCTCAGCCCAGGTAGTGAAAGTCAAGTGGTGGATGATCCACTACTCTGCAAAAACACCGAAGCGACATTATGGTTACTCTAATTCTGCTGTGGCATTGGAGTTTGACAAGGGTAAGCTGACTCAGTCTGATCGAAAACCCAAGTCTGAGAGAATCAGAACGGCAGATGCTTACTATGACAAAAAGGGTGTCAAGAGGTACAAGGGCAATTCCAACCTACGAAGCACTGAGTTTCTTGAATGTGATAAATTGCAAGTGTGGTTTCCGATGGTCATAGAAAATGTTGATGTAGCATCCACACTACTATGATAGTATAATAATATCTAGCTATTTTGAATGAGTTGCCAATACAGACCGTGTAGTCATCATTGGGTCCCTTCCCTGTGCTCACACTGCATCAGGATATACCCCATGCCCTTCGCCAGAGCCTTCGTGGACAAGCTGGAGCGTCTCAAGCAGTCAGCCCAGGGGATGCCTCAGCTACCGGAGGTGGTTCCAAGTGCTGTGGAATGTCTCCAAAATTGGGGCCCTGATCATGGACATAGTGATGTGTGGCAGTATGCAGATTTTGCATCAGTGTTTAATTATTTGCGGGGAAGCCGCAAGTTAAAAATTCTTCGCCATGTTGAAAAGACCTTCGCCAATGATGATCTGGAGAAAGAGTTATTACAACAACTTCAGGACTTGAATCCATGCAATGTGTTTGAACTTGTGAAGCTTTGGGTGCTTTGCATCAACCTAGTGACATGGATATAAATTAGTATTCCTATACCCCGAAATATGTGGTTCCTTGGCAGGACATCGACGAAAAGCTCGACCGTGAGAGCGATGTCAGGGGCCCAATTTCCTTTTTTCCAGCCACAAGTCCCACATCCTCCAACACTTAGTGACTTGATGGCCTCGATCCAAAGGTTGGGAAGGACGTCGCAGACATGGACACCTTGCCAGTCTGATGCCCAGACATGTGAAATCTTTTGAAGGGGTGTTATCTGTCTTCAAAATATAGTTTGATCATCAGGGGATTTCAAAGGATATCACACATATTTGTCTTACGATAAATCTGAAAATCATATATACATATATATCATATATATCTTTATATACAGTCATTGCAAACTTACTGGGGTAGGATATGTGTTTGGAACAACATCCTGCCGGCCAAGGCCACTGAAGATGAACTTTGCAAAGCAGGGAAGCCCATGGAGAAAGGTTGTGACCCTTGGACTTTGCGATCCCATAGGAAACAAACTTCATAATCAATTGCGTTACCGCTACTTTGGATTTTGTTCTCCAAGTATATCCTTCACCCTCTCTTCGTGGCTTAGGACGCCTCCACTGAACTTCCTACAACCCTCGTAGTTGGAACACCTGTGCCGGAAACGCCGCCACAAGTGAATGGCACCGAGACACCCAAAGCCGCCAGCACAGATGCCGGTCAGTCACCAAAGGCTTACATACCCAAGGGCATGACACTGCGTCAGGCATGGTGATCAAATGTATATAAAAATCAGGTGTTCTTATATCCTCCTGTGTGTCTACAAGCCTTTTAGGGATGTTCATCTCAAATATATTATTCCATAATAATGGATATTGTTTACACTATTTTTCATCCAGCCTTCAACATCGACCCCCTGAAGTTCAACCTGCGCCGCGCTGCAAAAGCCCGGATCCACAGGATGATCCAGCCTAAGAGCAAGCGTCGAGAGCTTTTGGCCCCTGACTATGTAGCCAAAGAATGGCAGAATGGGGATAAGAATGGCATGGCGGACTTACTTGTGTCAGTCAATTGGTCAAAGGACCCTTGTTCCGTTCAAATTTGATGATTCTAAAGTATGATATTACTGAAGAGATTATATCTGTTGGTTAGATCTTTGCGGAGTCCACTCGAACATGTCATAGCAGGAGTCTTTCTTCAGCGAGCTTTTGATCATCATCAAACGCAAGAAGACGTACCAGCTTGTGATCGATGAAGGGTGGTATTCAGAGAGTGAACTCAAAGAGTTGGGATGGAGTCAGCACGGTTCCTAGTTTTTGAATTCAAATGCCGCAATGGTTTGCAATCTAGTTCACTTCAACAACTCGTAGTTTTTTATGTTCTGAGTCTTGCACCAGGAAGAAAATCAATGGTGCCAAAGAACGATGCCTGGCTTTGGGCGAGAGCCATGCCAGGCAGATCTTCAAATTTGCAGATCTTCAAACGTATCTAAATTGGGTTTGCTAAATCTGTATGGTTTCAACTGCTGGGTCTAGTCACATTCATTTGGCAACTAGAAACCTCGAAAGCCAACTTGCTTGTGCCACTTTGCAGGAGAAACTCGTATGATGGGGAGCTCGAGTTCTGGGTTGTGACGAAGGAAACGGGAAAACGAACTGAAGAGAGCTCGTATGAAGAAGAACACAAGAAGCGACAGAAGGCTTGTCATTATGATATGTTATGATCTATGCTTTAGAGGAATGTATGTACCTTAAAACAACTATCTTCGCAAGCTGCACACAGTGAAAGTACCACAGTTACTACAGCCAATCAGCTACCCCAACTCTTCCAACATCAACGCGTCTTTGCTAGGTTGATGACATTCCTGAGTCAGACCTGGGCAAAGACTTTGCCCACTTGGAAGCCCGAGTTCAGCGTGACCAGCTTGAGAAGGACAAGAAAGCCCAACTTCCACAGCTCAGCAAGTACCAAGAGGACTTGGAAAGGGACTTTGCTACCAGGGCTTGTTTTGAAACAGTGTTAACCGATTTTACCCAAAATCTGTTTATTATTAACATTCTTTTCCAATTCATGTCTTACCCCTGTAAGACGAAAGATAAGCTTCAGCGATTCTTGCAGAGCATGACTTCCAAGAGCGGAAAGCTTCGAGCCCTTGTCCGTGATTTGAAAAAGGGTTATTCAACTGCTTCTATTTCCCCGTCACCTGGTTACAACAAGTACTGGATGTTACAATTTACAAGTGTAAAATTCCTTGGAAGTTTTTCAATTCATACTGTGCCTGGGTCCCATGGTTCATGTTATCTGCCCCACATCACTGCCAGCTTGGGCCCAGGTGCGTGAAGAGCCTCGAAGACCAAATCTTGGCAGTGGATACCCAGTATGACCTTTGCCATGAAGCTTGGGGCAAAGGGGAGGTCGACAAATTTGCGTCCGATGAGTTCCCTGGACCGCAACGTGTATACAATAACTTTGCCACACACACACATCCATAAAACCTATATATTATATATGTGCTTAATTTATTTTGCATTTTCCATGTAGCTCTCATCACTTAAGGTGGTACAAGAAGGCTGAGGCGGCTATGGACAAGGCAACCCTTGTGTTCCCTACTCAGTCTTTGGCCAAAAACTGTGATAAAAAACAAGCAAACATTCAATCATTATTCCTAAGTTTTGAGGGTTCAAGTGGGGTGGCCCCAGGTGTTCAAAGGCTGCAGCCGAAGAGAACAAGATCAGGACAATAATTACGGTTTCTCTTAGTGACTTTTTTGGTCTCAGCCGGATATACCCCTCCCACTCATTAGATTAGATAATCCAACCATAAGTTCCAAAGACCTGCTAGCGCAGGAACGCGAAGAAGTATTTTGACAAGAAGGACACCGACGAAGTGGATGAGACTCCGCCGCCTAAGTTGCCTAAGGGTGAGCGCAAGGAGCGCAAGGAGACCCAGAAGGAACCGAAGTCCAAAAAGGACAAGAAACACAAGAGTAAGAAGTAGATTCCAAGTTTTCTTTTGTTCAGGTATCCCACGAAGTGTTGTGCACACTTAGCGGCTTTGCAATTTCAATAGTCAAGCTACACATGATGTTGGATTCCCTATATGACCCATTCTGTGAAAATATGATGAACTATAACTATAACCATACATTTCGTAATGGAAGTGTTGTTGGTTGCAAAGCTCAGTGTGAGAAACGCACGGTGCCATATGGCAGATGGGGCTGCCTGGCCTAGCTGTGATGTTTTTATCATAGCATTGGCTCTTCAATCCAGTCTCTTTCGAATCTCAAGACATGTTCAAGATATGTTGCGCCAACATGGGCTTCAAAAATGAGCGTGCCAGTTCCCTGCTCGACACT
>Ga0126343_10001492_pt1 | contig 11082 bp, 9 predicted proteins | sample Cyp2metagenome_FD_92531 | JGI IMG/M metagenome (GOLD analysis project Ga0126343, IMG submission 92531) | Coral microbial communities from Lord Howe Island, Old Settlement Bay, Australia - Cyphastrea 2 metagenome | ecosystem: Host-associated > Invertebrates > Cnidaria > Coral ... | reverse complement strand
GAGAGGAGAGGAGGGAGGAGAGAGAGGTTATGTGCGAACGAGTAAGAACAAAAAGTGAAGTGTAGGGATTACTTCGTTAGTGTGAAACTGTTATTGAGAATTATATTATTGAAAATGGTGGATTGTAGTCTAGAAATCGGTCAGGATTAAAGGGAAAAGTGGGTGTCAAGCCCTGACCAAGATTTGAGGAGCATACCTCATGTCTCTCTATCTCCCTCTATTACAGACGTGCAAAAATCATTACAGACTGCCCTTATTCGAAAGATAAACGACAGACAATTTAATTAAACAAATAAATATGGGGAAAGCTCACGAAAATTCATTCTAAAATGTTTTTAATTTGCAATACCTACTTCCCATACAAACAGGTTGATCAGGTTTAAGTGAAGTTAAGCTACAACTTTGACTGAGTGTCGTTTAATAATGAGGAATACTACATTAAATGGGGAGACCTGACAAAAAAAAGCAACATCGATTCCTCTTGGAGCTAAGGTAGGGGGAGGGACTTAATACAGGGAAGGGATTATCTCCAATTTTGACTTGACAGTTAGCAAATAAAGGGGCTGAGCTTAGGGGCCTAAATATCGCCGGGGGGGGAATGGGAGGGGGGGGGGGCGCCGGGGGGGGAGCTGCGATCACCGAATGGCTAGCTTGCTGTACTCCGGAGCGTGCGGTCCGGGTTCAAGCCCCTGCTATACTCATTGGCAACTACCTGAACTGGCTGTGGTCTACGTCATCTGTGTGTGATAATAAAAAGGACAGAGAAGTTGTGAGTAGACGTTAATCATGGTAAATTGTAAACAAGGCAGGCAGAAAATACTGACGTAGCCTTAGTTGCAAGCGTTTCCGTGGGGTTGTGGACCCAAGAAAGACCGAGAAAGGGATTTTCGATGTTTTGCCCGCGCGAAAAATGGGGCGTTCCACTTGCTCTCAACACAGGGATAAAGGCAAGGATATTTCTGCCAGGAGACAGATTTAAATAGCAGAAAGAAAAAGAACAATGTTTCAGAGCGAAAAAGACATGCTGTAATGTCAAGTTGTTCGAGGTAGCCAATCAGGGCCATTATTGTATTGTTAATTCCCTGCGGACATGGGAGTATCCAATCGGTGACCCAGTTCAAATTCTGAACTGATTTCTCACATGGAAATGAGGTTGCGTACTCCTGTGACTAGAGGTTATTTTTTTCCTCGTTAACCCGGCTACGCCGTGAACCATCAGTATCGATACGAAAAAAATATCCTCTGGAACCCAGGGTACACTAAATAGGGTTGATCTATCAGAGTTTCCATTTGCCCCAGCAACTGCTTTTACATCTTGTAACAAAAATAAAACTAAAACATGTTGCTAAAGAGGAGGTGAACTATCCGTAAGAAAGATAATGGGATGAAGTTTGTCAAGTTCAGTCTGGATCTAAGAGAAGTAAAGGCATACCAGTTGGTCAAATTGAATATTTTTAAAAGTTACCTCAAGATCATATTTTTGTTTTGTAATCGTGTCAAGATCTTGTGAAATCGGAAACTGAGTGTTCAGCTTATTTTCTGCCGATGAAATCCAAAACACGAGAGAATCTATCTTTCTTCTCAAGTCTCTGGCTTCATGGCTCTGTTAGAACTTGCACGCTAAAAACAATTATAAACTGAAAGTTATCATGATAAAATCCTAAAATCATGATGTAAATGTTGAATTGTCGATTGGACCAAAGATGACCTGTTTTCAATCAGCAAAGGAAATTCAGTTGTAAAGTCATAATTGCATCTGCAAACGGCTTGCAACATCAAATACAGTCAAACTTCCAATTCATCCCCCCTACCTAATATGAAAATCACACAAAAATGTCACGAGTTCCACCCGTTTACAATCAAAGGCCACTGGTCAAACTGGATAATATCAACTAGAATTTCGTTTTTTAAGGAGTTGAGGCCTATAATTACATCCGTTGTCTGCCAGAAGTCAAAGTGGCCGGTTTGTTCCAGTCGTCACGCAGCGCAATCATCCTTTCGTGAACTATTTTCCTTTCCATTTCAGGCATGGATTCGTCGTCGATAATCTGATTTCCCTCGTCTATAATTTTGTTTACTTCCTCTATTTTGGTTCCATTTCTTCAATTAAATCCTACAAACACAAAGCAGAGTGGAATACTATGAGGGATGATCTCCGCCAAAATTATGTTTCAAATTGTGTTATGCAGAATCTCCAATTTTTGTTATTGGCAATCAAATTCTTTTCTTAAGACATTGGAACGGTAATTGACTTACCACAAAAGAAATTGAAGAAACAGAACAGAATTTATGACACGAGAAGTGAAATAAAGACATAAAAACAGAAATTGAAGCAACAGAACAGAAATTACAAAACAATTAACAACTCATCAATTTCTGTTCCGTTCCTTCAATTTCTATTTTGATGGGGGTGTGGCTCAAACGGGGAGCCGAGCGAATACTGGGTAAGAACTTGAATAAGAACTTTCTTTCTTTCGCTTGAGAAGCCTCAAGTGCTACTTCGAGCCTGCAACACCACCCAAAAGTAAGAACAACGTACTGAATAAACTGTACATTTCATAGTGTTACTGCGTAAGGGTAAAAACGTTTATTTGCAGGGGGGAAGGGAAATTGAGAATGGAAAGGCAATGTCGCCATGCATTGTGAGTAGTTAGAAATGATGTATTAATTAGGACTTTTCATAAAGCCCTTGGTTGTTTACTACTTAGTATATGGAGAACCGGTTCTGTCAACGGTTAGTGCAAATCATTGGTAAGCAAATTAAAAATGCCTGATGGTAAGTTTGGTTCGGATTGGCCATTTGCTAATGGTCATTTGCCATTTAGCCATTTGCTAATCGACCTAATTATAATTCCACTTGGGAATTTGGCATGGTCTACATTTCAAGACGTTCCGTTTATTTCGAAAATTTTCCAGTCGGTCGAGCCAAGATTGTCTTACCATTTACATTCTGACCCAAATCACATTTTTTGGGTAAATGGTTAACAACTCTTGCCTTGCGCATGCAGTCAGCAACAGGCATTACAACATTTTTCCTGATGAACGTAACAAAGTTTCCAACGTCAAAAAGATACTCCTTCCTATTCACACTTACTTTTTCATTATCATGGCTTTTCTGATGCCCATTTAACGATTGACACTACCTGGCAAATTCGTCCCGAGAGACTCTCAAAATCGTTTTTCCTCGTTCTTCCAAGAACGTTACATCTTCACACAGCTCTTTTCGACTACCATCACTAAAATCATCCTTTGATTAAAATCAGGTTCATTGTATTCAAAGCTCGCCGTTGGGTCCTAAAAACAGCATGACACATTGAAAATAAAATGAATTACCTAATATACATGTACAAAGGAATGGCACGAACTTCCATCTGCATTTTCGCCTGCGATAGCAGACGTATTTTCGGCTGTCGCTTGTCTTTGCCAGACAAGCGACAGACGGAAATCAGTCTGCTTTCGCAGGCTATTTGCATTTCAAGCTAAGGCCAAAAATGTTCCACTTCTAGTCTTGTTTTGTGCTGAGTTATTGTAACTGATCAGTACATCATCATACATTTAAGGCCCATCTACACTAATATGTTTTCGTTGGAATAAGCACCGTTTTCGATGCGCTTAGCCTGCTGTCCATATGCCTTACAACGTCAGCGAAAAGGCATTCATTTGAAAACGCTGACCAGGAAGGAGAAATTTGAAAACGGAACCCTATCTATTAGGATGGACAGCGGAAACAGAGCCTTATAAAAACGTTAATGCCATTCACATCATATGCGCATGCTCGAATTATGGTTGTGGTATATCTCTTCAGTTGCAGAGCTATGTTTTAGTGCCGGGACGGGGAAAATTTGCTGTCAAAACGATTAATAAAACAATATTGAAGACGCGACTCTCATTCCACTGTTTCGAAAACACAGCGCACTAAAACAGCAAGAAACATTCTTTCTTCCTTTCTTTGGCTCTGCGTCACTAGGCTCTATGATGGGTTTGAAAAACTTGAAAACAGAACAAGCATTGATCAGTACGTTTTTTCCGGGGGCTTAGCTACATGCCACACAACCAGTGCTGCACACCATGAAAACCAGACCCATAACAAATATTATAATTTGGAAAAAAAAATAGATAGTAAAGAAACACTCTGTATTCTATAAAAAAAAGTATGAATGTTATGCTATGTTACCATCATATTCTCCCCTTGCGAATGGTTTTCGCTCGGCGCCCTTTTTTTGAATAGATATTAGAGTGCTCTAATATTGCGCGTTAAACCGATCTACACCTTCAGCTTGAGTTTTCTATCTCCTCGTGGCTCTCCGCGTTTTTTCCTTGTGTGATTATTTCATCAGCAGCATCCAGCTCAGACTTCAGGAACGTGCATTTCTAGTGCCAGTCTTCCATAATTTCCGTTTCATGGTCCATTGCCTTCAAACGCCCTTGAAGTCTACGACACGAACAACACAGCATAAAACGGTGTTAGCCCTCACTTAAAATACCGCAGTAAGGTTTATGAGTAGCTTTTTGTTCGTTATCAAGGAACACACAAGGATATGAATGCAAGTTTATTAGCAATGATGTCAACTGCGTCTTTCAAGTAAATTCCAGTTTCTTTATCCCTTTTAGATCTCTCATCTTTTCCTATGACCTCTTTATTCAGGCAACCAATTTGTAATTGTTTTTAAGACTCCTTCGAACTCATAGCAGCCACGCATAAACTAAAAATACAAAAACTTGCATGTTGAACCATTTCTGACCTGTCTTGCTCGTCGTTGACGTCGTTTCGTAGAATTTGGAATTCCTGTCGAAGGCTGTCCATTTCTTGCTTTATTTTGTTTTTCTCCTCAACATTAAATTGATTATCCGCGAGGAGGTTATTGCCGTAATCGGAACAAGACTGGACCCCAGGAAAAGCGGTCGCAAGGACGTCCCTACATTTCTAAAGTCAGTAAGATTAAGGTAGTTAAAAACGTAGAGTCTGCGTATGCGCATTAAGAGAAGACTTTGAAAGACTCAACGACAAGAACCAAGTGATAAAATAAATGGGTGAAAAAGAGTGAGCGAGTTAGCGCGGAGTGAGCAAGTGAACGAGTAGGTATAAATGCCTACAGTATGTAGCTACAATAGTAGCTTAAACATGCAGCCAAATGAATGAGTGAGCAAGAGGGCGATTAGTTAAGCGATTAAATATGCTAATTATTAACCTAAGCTGGCTCCTGTATCCTGTATCTCCTCGAGCTGTTCTTGTATTTCAGATGTGGAGCGGGAATCTTTAGATTTAATCTCATCAAGCTGTGAACGGCTGTCAGCAACTACAGTTGATGAATTCTGTGTAATCCTGCGCCACGTATCTAGCTTGATCGTTATTTCGGTCTCTTCCTCTCTAAAAATAAAATATTCTAAACCACTGCAAGGTAAAGTCTTCACTCGAGCAGAGTGCTCCATTAGGCAGTGCACTCTCTCAATCTTCTCCCGGGTGTACTCCCAGAAAAATTGGGTCATGTTGTGCTACCCGCTTCCCAAATCATTACGCTATTTATACCAAAATATGCGATTTTAGGTACCTTACTTATGACCTGACCAAAAATTCGCTACCCTAATGACGACCTAACCCTTAAATCAATATCCTTTTTCAGACCTGCCACATAATTAGTTCCCTAGCTCAGACCGATCTTAAAGGAAATGTATATTTGCTGTTGTAACATGGGATAGCTTCTTCTAATCGTCATACCCAATTCAAGACTAGAGCGTAAAAACCATTTTTTGAGACAAAAATAGCCAAAATCGAGAGCCCGTTACTGACCAAAACGACTAAACAACCACACCCTTTGGGGCCGCATATACTAACATAATCCATATAGCGGAAACCTCTCTCCTCTCCGGGCTGGGTACAACCCCTGTATAGCACCGGAACGGGAGAATTCAGGGACTGAACTAACCTAAATCAAATTGTACTTCAGCTGATAGATGATTTTAAACAGACTTGCGATAAAGCCAATAAAACTACCTCAGTGCGTCATTGATCCTGTTCTTGAGATCCTCGTATCTGTCTTCAATCTCGTGTACGTCTTTGACCAATTCATCTACGTGATTGATATTCAGACTTTCACTTTGTAAAAGTTTATTTCTGCTGTCCATCACACCGGTTACCTCCGACTCAAGAGCACTGACCTCCTCGGCGAAGGCCTGCAGATAGGGCAACAAGAAGAAAAGTGATAACGCATCAGTTGAAGCGACAGCTGGACAATGTAAGAGCATTGGGGGCCGTTTCTCGAAAGCCCCGGAAACTGTTCGGGCCCGTAAAGCCTTAGTAATATCTCGAATTTTGCGATTTCTGAGTCTTTTTTATTCTCATATTCTAAAGATGAAGGGAGGCTCCCTTCGTGCAAGAACTTTCAGAAGTATACACTTCTCCGTTTTTAGATACAGGTGGACTAAAATGGCTTTACGGGCCCGAAAAGTTTCCGGGGCTTTTGAGAAACGGGCCCCTGGTTCGTACTGAGTTCTCCGAGCGTTTCACTCTTTTTACGGCAAATTTACACTTTAAACAAATTCTAAATTTCTCATTAAACGTTTGTGTTCAAACACACACACTCTACCTATCGCTGCTGTCAAAATCGATCACTCACTTTAAAATCGTCCGGCCTCTGCTCTAGTTCTGGACTGCGCAAGTTTTCCTCGCACAAGTCAAGCTTTTGTTCAATTATCCTCGCATATTTTCGCGCCAAATGGAGGCTATTGTTACATATCCGGTCCATTTACTCGCTATTCCGATTCTGAAATATATTCTAAGCGTTTTACTGCGGGAAGCAGAATGTACTAGGAATAATGACGTCACTTAATCTTTGCGCCGCAGCCTATTCTTGAGTGAGCAAGAATTAGATGGCTCTTAAGTAATCGAATGGAGATAATGATCGAGAATACAAACCTCTCTTGCTCGTCATCAATAAAGTTTCTCAAGTGGTCGTAGTGTTCCAACAACTTCGCTGTATCGCGTGTGGTTTTCTCTTTCTCGTTGTCGTCAAGCAGATTGTCTAGTGTCAGTTCTCTTCCGTACAAAATGACTTCCTGTAGGAGAGGCTCGCCTGCTCTCAATTCAGGGTAGCATTCCTGACGAGCAAATCTTACTCTTAGAACACGTTTTAACAAGGAAGGCTAAATCTGAAAAGCAAAAATAGAACTACCATCCTAACAAAAGCAAAAAGCATGTATCATCTTGAAGAAAGCTCCTATATGCAGCCAGGGAATATAATCCCACTTGAAAACAAATTAATTGAGATCTAAAAGTTTTGATTTTCACTATTTTCTCAACATTAGGGCTAATTATCATAATTTTTCTGCGACTGCGTATCTCGTCTTATGCTTATACAATAGTGAAAAGCTGCGATAATTTTCGAATCTAGACAGAAGTTTAAATAGTTGTAGTATATTAGGATGAAATTACTAAATACATCGTAAACTATACCGACTTAAAACACCTACTCAAAATATCGAGACAATGCCAAAGAAGTTACAAATTTCTTGGGAAATCTTTTGGGAATTGTCTCAATATTTTGATAGCTTTCTCAACAACATCTTTTTTAAAATGAACGACACAAGTGAAACAAATATGGCCAAGCCAGCCCCAAAGAAGGCATGAGTGTAGCACGATCTTGTATAGCTCAAATAATGCGATGCTAGAAATGCTGTGCCCAGTCGAAGACAGAAATGTAAATGCTACTAGAAGTGGTCCAATGGGATTAATTTCCCCCGGGTAGAAGGGAATTGACTGGAGGCTTATCCTCAAGCGTGCTCCCTGGTATGGTGGATTTTGGGAACGACTGATTGGATTGACAAAGAAGGCTGTTAGGAAGATACTCGATAGAGCATCGGTTACGCTTATCGAACTGCAGACCCTTGTTGTAGAAATAGAAGCTACTCTGAATGACCGACCAATCACATTTTTCTGTTATTCTAACTTGTAGACTGTCGTTGTGAAGATTAGGCGGATAGGCTTACGTCATGACGCCCACAATAAACCCCCTCTCCCTTGTCCTCAGGTATGGATGCGATTATAGACTAGAAGAAATGCAGTATTCATGTATGTATCGATAATTTTGCAGCTGCAAAATTTTTTTCATATGTAAGATCATAAGCAATGGCGGATCCAAACCTTGAGCTGAGGTGAGAGGGGTTTTTTCATGCTTGCCCTGCCGGCTATCTGCGGTTTTTTCCCCCAAAATAAGGGGGTAGGGGGCCCCTCTCCTAAAACGTTAAGGTTTTAAACGCCCCCATCCTAAACTCACCAGCCCCTGAAAAAAAAAAAGCCTGGACAACTACAAACAATCAGACAAACATCAAACAAACATCAAACATCATATTGCTGGATACAGTGGGTAGTCTGGAGTGGTCAAGATAGAGCCATGTTGCCCGCTCGGGTAATCAATCACAGCGCAGGATTTGGTTTATCTTGCCCGCTGAGCTAGCCGTACAATAAATACTTACTTTTACTGACCGTAAATTAACTCCGGTATCGTCTAGCTTTCTTCTGTTTCTTACTCCTTGAGGCGAGTATTCTCTCAAGCCATGATATAAACTGGCCAGATACATGGTGGTTGATCAACGTCGATATCTTATGGAAAAATAAATAAACAAAAAAATAATAAATAAATAAATAAATAGATAAATAAATAAATAAAATTGACGCACGATTTTTTATGCATAACGAAACAATGGGGTCGTTTTATGAATAAACAAATAAATAAATAAATAGCAATAGAGCAAAAGGAGGAACGAGTTTGCTGTTACACAATCTGACTGACACTAAAGATTGCGTTGTGACGTTTCGAATGTCAACCCTAGGTTAAAGCAATAAGCTGATTTTATATCTGATCCGGTTTTACAGGACGTTCCAATTTCTATTCCTCCTCCACTTTCTTCTCCCTTTCATAATGTGCAATTCCTCCTCTTTGTACTAAAATAAAACCTCGACATAAGTTTCCTCCATACGAAGTTAATATCTTTGCCAAGTTTATGAAGAGTGCCTATTGTTTACATCTTGTCTCTGTTTACATATTCTTGAGATTTATTTCTGTACACATCCTTTATGCATTATGCATTTAAACGACCAGTTTGAAAAAAGTAAGAAAGTACAGAATTTGGAGGGTTTTTTAAAAAGACATCTCACATAGAGCAATGCATTCACGACCCATGGTCTGTTGTGTACGAGAACTATTTTCAAATTCATTGGCTATACACTGTTGCTTATCTACTTTTCAAATGTTTATTTCACCAAGGGCACCGTGCTGTATATCATGAACGAGATGATAAGATTCAGCTGTTTAAATAAAGTGACATTTCCAGCATGCAAAAAAGAGTGTTTTAATGCAACTTTCATTTCTCAATCGCCTATTGTTGGAAAGCACTGTTTCGCAACAAATAATGAATCCTTAGTCAAGAGAAAAGTTTTAGTGCGTCTTGCAAAAGTAGCTGAATTGATTGTTAAGAGAAACAATAGCTATGTTCGTTCATTTATTCGAAATACAGAAAATAATTTAGCTTCCTTTAAACTTGACGTTTCTGCGCTTAATTAAAACGCAAGCCTCATTTTTGATAGAGCCTTCCAAAATCTGTCATTCGTCGTTAAAAGCAAGAATAATAACAGAGTGACAATTATTATATCACCGTCTAGTTTTAAGATATGTTTGTTCACACTCGGGAAACCAAACATTCGGAAAAGCTTCCAGCTTTTTAAATTACTTGCCTGTGTAAATATGCTCTACAAAAAGTTTCTACGTGACTAAATCTTCAATACCAAGAGTGCTTATTTGCAGTTTTCCTCGGTTTTCGTAAAGGAAGATTTCACAAAACTTATTGAGTTACACCTCAAGACCTTTCCTTACACGTGTGCGGTGCTACACACACACACAGACACCAAAAAAAAAAAAGATTCATATATGCACTATAAAATAGCCGCTTCCATTACTAATCAAAACAATGGCTTAAAAGAACTGTACCTTAATTGGATTAAGGCAATGTATAAACTAAATTATCGTACAGTTGTAATTAGGAACTTTATTATATATAAAATAAAGGTAAAACTTTAACAATTTGAACTGAAATTCGGCTGAAACCTTGGAGATTTCGGTCAAGGAAAACAACGGCAAGAACTTGAAAAACTGCAACTGGCGAATGAGTAAGTTAAAATATCATTTGTTTAACAATTTAAACTTTTTTCTAAATCAGCTAAGCTTAATGCCTGCGATCGTTACAGGGAAGCCATTTACATCTGCAATAAGGAGCACTAGAAAGATTGTCACATAAAGGGCTTGAGGAGATAGATGGGAAAGAAAATTGGCCGCTGAAATATTTCAATTATGATGGGGAGAATTGCCTCATATTGCTAACACCTAGCTCCGTGTCCTAATTCGTAATACAGTGAATGTGACGAATGCAAAATTTATGTGAAAAATGACACTTAAGTTTTATCAAAACAGTGCAAGGCCTAGAGGTAATCGAATGAAAGACTATAAATAACACTGCGATTTGTTGTCTTGCGATCATAAAAACGATGAATGCGGATATCTAGGATTAGAAATTCACATAATCAAAGAGAATTGTCACAAGTATTCTACAATACACCCAGAGGTATTTCGTATTTTTTTTACTCAGTTTTTTATGAATTAACTTGATATTCATTATATGAAAAAGAAAGAGGGGAGGGGTGGCAGCAGGAATTTGTACTCACCTTCAGGGTCGAGCAGCCTCGGCACTAAAAACTCTTTGTTAGCCCAACTGAATGCGTGATCAAGGTTGGTTCGGTTATCGTTTCCCATGAAGCTTCCAAAGTCAAACAGTTCGGGCCTGAAAAATATGGGCAACATTTGTGTCAAAGTCGAACTAGTTTTCATTAGGGCTGTAAGAAAAACACACTATAGTGGATCTACATTTTAGAAGGATTTTAGATAGCTTTTCTCCTCTCTTTTGCGCTTCTACGCAGAAGGGAAAAGAAGCGCAGCGCGCTTTTGCGCACGCACGAAGAAACAGAAGGCAGCGAAGTCCTGAAAGAGTGGTTCTTTTAAAAGGCAAACTTCGCCTCATTAAGCTACGGGGTCCCTG
>Ga0126343_10001491_pt1:10000-11082 | contig 11082 bp, 3 predicted proteins | sample Cyp2metagenome_FD_92531 | JGI IMG/M metagenome (GOLD analysis project Ga0126343, IMG submission 92531) | Coral microbial communities from Lord Howe Island, Old Settlement Bay, Australia - Cyphastrea 2 metagenome | ecosystem: Host-associated > Invertebrates > Cnidaria > Coral ... | reverse complement strand
TTCCGAGTCTTCTGAGTCAAAGCTCATCTCTGAATCCGACGAAGTGGAAGACATAGTAAAATTTTTCAGAATTCTGTCGACTATGGAGCCCAAGAGAAATAATTTTCGTTGTCGAAAGCCGTCAAAAGATTCCAAAGAACAGAGTTATGACTGAGAGCACCTTGGCGTCGTTCTCCATTTGACGTCACAACCTTGCTTGACCCAGATCTCCTATACGCGGTCGCGAGCCATTCCGAGTTGGACTTCGGAGGGGCACAGAAAATCGAGGATTTGACCGATTCAAAAAATTTTTGCACTGAAATCCTCCAAAAAATTCTCTTATTTTGTTTAGCGAAGAAAAATTTTGGGGTTAGGTGCACTTTAAAAGACTGAGTTATCTATCTATTATTTACTTATTAAATGGTTTGAACCCAGGTAATCTCGAACCCAGATCTGACTTTGTTTGACGCTCAAATGTGAGATCTGGGAAAGTTCAAAACTACTCCATTTTTTATTGGCCACTGTAAAAAAGGATGCCGTGATAATACCTTAAGCGTGATTGGCTCTTTTTAGGAGTCCTTTTTGTTCGCAAGGAAAATAGTGGTAATTATGGCGCGTCCTATGGAGGCATTGCGAAAGTTGTTGTGCGACATTTTGAAAATAAGTGCCGGTTGTGTGGTTTGAGGACAAAAAGAAAAATTTAAACCTCCCTGGTGAAGTATTTTTCCCTCTAAACATGATGATTGGTGCGCTTTCAAGTGAGTTTTGTTCCAGCTTCCAGGAGTTAAGAAAACAAAAATGGTAATGTACTGTGTACTGTATTACTTCGAATTTGAATTCAACTTTTAGAACGATTAGTAAAGCCACGGCCGGTAAAGTGACTGCAAAAGTGGTCGGGAGAAACTCAGAGCTTTCGCTGTAGCGTGAAGAATTAATTTGAACATGCATGTGGTCGTGCAGCGAAGCACTTTGCGAAATTTTGAAGATTTTTTGCTTTTATATGGGTTTTTTTCACCTCAACTTAAAAGAAAATTTATTGTTACTGAACCTCCTTTCGCATTTCTTTCATCTGTTGCCCAGTTTTGGGGAATTTTAGGTTTTAA
>Ga0126343_10001491_pt1:0-5000 | contig 11082 bp, 3 predicted proteins | sample Cyp2metagenome_FD_92531 | JGI IMG/M metagenome (GOLD analysis project Ga0126343, IMG submission 92531) | Coral microbial communities from Lord Howe Island, Old Settlement Bay, Australia - Cyphastrea 2 metagenome | ecosystem: Host-associated > Invertebrates > Cnidaria > Coral ... | reverse complement strand
TTGCCTTGATGTTTTTAGGGGCTGTCAGTGCATCTTTGCGATACTTCAGAGGGCGCTGTCTTCGTAATCAGGTAGTTTAAAATTCGACGACAAGACATTGTATCTGTCAAATACTACTCTCAAGCACTTTTAGTTACTGTATTTTCCTTTGTTAGACATTGCTTTCAAAAGAAGTCACGTTCCGGGTTTCTCGTCACGTTGAAGAGCAACAAAGGAACATTTTGGCCACTTTGTGTGCTGTTCGACGTGGACGTTTTAGTTTAACTGATTTACACCCCTCTGTCAGCAATGTATCCGAGTTGTAGCCCCACCCCTGAGTCCATGTTTTGCATATCTTGTCACCCATTCCTCCTTCACCCCCTTGAAGACACAATAGCTTTAAACACGTGCACTGACGCGTATTTTTACTGTTCTTTCTAGATACACGATCATGACAATAATGTGCAGAGCCTAAGTTTAACCGAGCGGATCCAAGAGGAAGACCAACTCGAAAACATCCACGTTTATATCGACAACAATCCACCATCAGTAACACCCCAAGTGCCACAGTCAGGAAACAGTCCCGATCAAAACCCCTTTTTAGGTGTTGAAAGTCAAGTCAAGAAGCCTCTTAAAGCAATACCACAGCGTCCGATTCCACAAATTGACAATGAGAGTCAAATAATAGACGGAAATTCAGAACACAATGTGATGCGTTTGGATATGTTCCGGTCAGAGACCCAAAATCCTCATTTTCAGACGGCAGAAAAGGAAGGTAGAGGCAACATCCTGAAAGGACAAGACATCCCCATCGACTTTGAAAATAACACTGATCTTATTGCAGTGTGGCAAGAGACAGAAAAGGAAGATGGATTATTGCCTTCACGTGGCTCCATGAGTGAACCAGAAGCTGAAACAAAGACAATGCTAAGGGCTTTAGGCGCTGGCTTTTCACCTGGCCAGGAGCTTCCTAAAGTTAAAGAGTTGCTGCCAACACCGGATTTTGAAGCCACGCCTCTCAGACCTCCAAGGTCTCCAAAAGAAACCAAAGCGGGCACAAAATACAATGAAGATTCTTTTATCAATTCCCAAGAGATCGAGGAAGACTATGAAATCGATTTAAAAAGACTTGAAGTCAGAGAAGAACTGCTTGGAGAGGGAGAATTTGGAATAGTTTATAAAGGGCGCTACCATTGTGAGAATGACAAAGCCGTTTATGTAGCAGTGAAGCAGTTGAAAGGTATGTATAGTATGTAGATAGTGAATTCATTCCTTGCCTCGGTAATATTGCATCTCAATCAGCACAAGATCAAATCGTCTGGTTCTCATGACTATTGCTTATCATATTTTTTAATCTATGCAGTTACGTCTTAACTGAACAATGAGTTTCAACGGACCAGACTTGACCAACTTTACTCAGAAGATAATTTCCTTTTAGGTTGTCTAAAAGTCAATCAGCAATCACAGTTCTTTTCAGAACTACCCTTACCCGGATTACACAATCAGACTATACAAATTAAACTTAGCATAACAGTATATAATATTGTAAGTTAACTACGTCACCTATGCAATATGTTAAACACATGGTGAATTTCGCTATATGTAAACCACTACTATTAATATAAAATAGACAATTTCCATGGTACCTTGCATCTCTGTTTTAAAACCATTCCTCGTGCCAAACCTTTCAAGTGAAAGTGAGTTTGATTTGTAAGAAAATAAACTTAAGGGTGGATCATATTCCCTTGTGAATGGTTTTGAACAAAGACTCGTCTTGATACAGAGATACAGGGCGACTCAGAAATGATCTAATGGAAAATGGTAGGTGAATTTACTAGACAAGCTTACCTTTCTTTCCCGTTAATACAAAGACACGGCTGATAAGACCGACAAAGTTGCCCTACTCAGTGAGATACAGATGTTGAAGCAGGTTGGAAGGCATCCTCACATAGTCAACTTGGTTGGCGCTTGTACTCAGGGTGGTAAGTTGCCAACAAACCATCCGACCATGAGCTATCAAAACTTGATAATAAAATAAGGTGTCTCTATGTTTCCAGCTGCATAGCCGTTATTCAAAGATTTTACACTAGTGCCAGGATGATCAAAGCACGATTAACCCAATCCAGGACAAATTTCGTTTTTGTAATGTTTCAGTCACTTTGCCATTCAGCTTTGACTCGGTAAGTAAAGAGCTAACTGGCCCATCTGGTTAACGTTTATATCCGGTTTCTGTGGAATGGTGTGACAAGGAGTATTTCTACTAAGCCCCTGGATGAGGTGATAGTCCATCAAAGGGCTACTAAGAGAGTTAGGGTTGTCTCACCCAAGAACACAACTGAATGGCCCTAGGCAGGGCTTGCACCCAGATCATTTACGCCAGTACATAAACCATTACCTGACTGGACTAATCTCAAACTATGAAAAACAAAAGTGGTATAAAAACACTTGAGCTCTTATAGTTTCTTATGGTGGTTTTCACGGTCGAGCCATCAAAAGTTAAGAAATCGCAGTCATTCAAAAATTAAAGAATCTGGCATATAGTAGATGATTGATTTATAGACACTCTGGCCAAGATTTAGGTCTGTGTGGTTTTTCATTCGTGCTTTATTGGGAGAAGAGAAGTTATTCAAAACAGTGTGTTTTTTACCCGAATTTATAGAACATTTTCGATCGAGAACAGTAAAGTAGCCAAAACATCTGTCATTGAATTTTAAAGCTCTAACACAATGTAATTAACACTTCTTCTGAAGTCAGAACTGTTCAGGTTGCAAAAACCCAAATGATAACTCATACTTTTGCCGCTACAACCTTCAAGTCGGGCTCCCCGTTTTAATACCACCCAACACAAAATTTGGTGGTGGTTCAATAGTCATGTAAATATATGAAAATCTGAAGATTTTGCCTAAAAGGCTCTATTTCCATCAAATGTTTTGATTGACGGACTGGGTCTGGCATGCATAATTAATGTATGATAGAAACTAGCACGTGACCTTACTCAGCTCATTCGAATTCGCTTTCTCATAGGCAAAATTAGTGTGTTGTTGAATCCTGGTCAGAGACCTATAAAAATATGTCATATTGGTTTGAGGTAGGTGTTTCTCGCTCGATGAAGACTCAAATTTCCCAAGATGCAATGCGGTCAGATTCCTACTTGTTGGCTGCTTGGTTGAGGTTGCTTACAAAACGGAGCTATTTAAGCTCTTGCTGGACTTTTATGGCCGAAATTTGGAAGTAGAAGAGTTGTTTTGTAATGTTTTCCCTGTAATTAAATGACTGAGTTTATGAAGGATGTGTCCAGACTGTTTGCTTGAGAGGAAAGACTTGCATGAAATCCATGTATTGTTTTGCAGCTGGTATGGAGATTATTTGCAATATCTATTGTCTAAATTAAAAAAAAAACAGTGCGCTGCCATCTTTTTTTTCCCTTTGTTTCAGTGCAAAACAAACACTTCTGCACTAGAATTGCTTACAGAAATGATAAGACCTAGCCCTGGGAATTTTTTTTTCACCCCTATGCAGTTTTGAATGTTCTCACGTGCATGGAAAAGGTAAATAGGGACGTCCTTATTGTTCCATACTTTTAACATTTTCAGCTTTCTGGGCCTCAGGCTGAAGATTGATAAACACTCTATGCAACGTACCAAAATAATGCTTATCTGGCAAATTCTTTTGCTACAGTGCGCAAAACACTGGTGCCGGGTATTGGCCAGAAAGGCCTGTTTTTGCAATTGTAACTTTCCAGATATTTTTCCCTGGAAGTATTCAATGCCAGCCAACCATTTTGGTTCATTGCATAGACCACTATAAAGTTAATCTGTAAAAAACGGTTTCTTGTCTGAGCAACTCAGTCTTTCTTCTCAGTCACCGTTACAAGAAAAGCACCCTCTGAGACACCATATCCAAGCTTGTACTATTACCATGGCAACAAGACACCCAAACATCATCTTGTCTGTCATCATTCATGGCAGCTGGTGTCATGATGCTGAGTTTGTCTAATTAGGTTGTTTTTTCAAGTCAAAGATCTTTTTGACTATTGAGCCACCTTAAAGAATTACGAACCCAGTCGAGCTCGACGGACGAACGTTGTAAAGTGTCAAATTCTTCGAGGGTCTTCCATACGATGGAACTATAACCTCAGGACTGGTAATCTTTTAATTTTGGAAAATGACAATGTCACATGAAACTCGGCTTAGGACGTGGGGCACCGGGGCAGCGAGAAAGTGTCCGCGCTGATTTATAAGTAAATATTGTTGATGCGTGTGTCCTGTTCCAAACATACTGAGACAGGACTTTGACTGAACCTTCCCTTACCGTGGCTCCTACAGAAGGCTAGGCTAAATAAAGCTAACCGCTATCGTTTTTTTTTCGGTTAGAAAATATTCTTCTGGTTACTGAATTGATTCCTGGAGGGACCCTTGAAAGTTTGTTGACGTCCAAGCTTGCCCCTGGTGAGCAAGGCAAGTACGAGAATATCAAATGCACGCTGAATGATCTTGAGCTGATAAAAATTGCTCTGCATATAGCCTCAGGAATGCAGCACTTGGAACGAAAGAAGGTACGTGATAAACTGTTTACAGTGTACTTGTCTTACGAAAATATAGTTCCTAAATGTCATGTTGTTCTAGCCCTACAAGGAAACATAGCCAAGTTTTATGCTGCGTGAAACGCCAAGCGAGGAAATGCATTTCATCTTTCCCTGATTTGCAATACAAATTGCCAATATATGTCTAATTGTGTGCAAATATAGGAGGACAAAATTATTCATTCAACTTTAGAATACGCCTGCACCTTTGTATGAAGTTATTTTGAAATCATGATAACTCAGACTGGTTCGCTTCGTCATAAAGGCAATCGTTTGACTTCATAAACGAATAAGTTATGAAAAACTCAAAAGCCCTTTTTATGTTTTGATCGGCATTTTCTGAAGTATTGAGCCAGTAAGTTATGAAGATAACAGTAGACCTATGTTGGGTAAATATTGGCCACGGAGGTGGCCGCGTTTATTGACTTGGTATAAAATA
>Ga0126343_10001490_pt1 | contig 11082 bp, 9 predicted proteins | sample Cyp2metagenome_FD_92531 | JGI IMG/M metagenome (GOLD analysis project Ga0126343, IMG submission 92531) | Coral microbial communities from Lord Howe Island, Old Settlement Bay, Australia - Cyphastrea 2 metagenome | ecosystem: Host-associated > Invertebrates > Cnidaria > Coral ... | reverse complement strand
ATTCGCCAACAGTATAGAAATGGATTGATTGTCGCGTTGGCAAACAAAATTGTCATTGAAAAACTTAAGGCCGCAATTTTTGCTGAATTTCTACCCGTGAATTGTATAACAAAAAACATTGACAAATAGGGTGCATAGCAGATAATTAATAAAATGTAAATGTAAAACATAGTTGTCACAGATCTTCGATACAGCCGTAAATGCGGCGTGTGAACATTTACTGTAATAGTAACTTGAGGATCATTGTCCCGAATCTGTTGCCGAGATGCAATCATAGTCTGTAGCTTGTAAAGGCGAATCTGAAGTGTTATGTAGGCCGATGCGCAAATTACCAGGCATACACACACCATTGTGATATTAAAGACTTGATAAATTCTGATATTCTCGAACCATGTGATAATCCATAGGCTTGTAGACGACCACAACAGGAGCAACACAATGGTAGCGCGCCTCAAGGAAATCGTCGCATTGTAACTCTTCATCAAATGCAACGCTAAGAGTCTGTCCAGTGCAATGGCAGTTACAGTTAAAAATGAAACGGCTGAAAACACGTTGGCAGACAAGTGGAATCCAATTCCAGCGATACAGAAAAGGCCAAAGTTGTCGTTTATTTCGGCGGTTTTGTACATGACGTAAAGTGGTTGTACCAGCGCCCCAACGGCGAGATCGGACAGTGCTAGGCTGAATAGAAGAGCTTTCGAAGGAGCACGAAGCGAGGATGAGCATTTTGTTAACGCCCAGAGGATGGATGTATTTCCAGCGACAGCAGTCACGGATAAAATGGCATTCAGTGCACAATTGATGATGAAAGTAATTCTCATTGAACCTTGAGAATAAACAAGAAATCGAGTGAGGTAGAAGCAGGATAGATTTATCTGATAACTCCATTCAGTGGAATTTCCTAAGCTTGCGTTAATCATATTGAAGTTCGTCCGTGTTTTGTTAATCCGACGTTTAGCCCGTCCAAGATCACTCCTAAATGATTTGACCAGTTCGGCTAAAACGGTTTTAACGCAGCCGATCGACTCGCACAGATAAACAATATCTAAAGCAGGTGTGATTCTTTGCGCGTTATGCCATGTTCATCTTTCACATGGAAATTGACGCCGGATCTCGTGGGAATATTACAATCACAATAATAATAAGTGCACTGTTTGAAACAATTGGAGGTTCCCAAAAGGTGCAAACGAAGAACCAAATGTTTGGTCATTAAAGCTACGGGGCTAACAATGAGGGATGTCATTACAATAAACCTAATTTAAATGGCGAAATATAGAAATCCGGTTACGAAGAACGCAACCGTCTTGGAAGAAGACTAAAGCACACTATATTCACAAGCCTCGGGGTATGAAAATAATTGGCGTATTAGCGTGAGACAAAACATGTTTAACACGAATGTCAAGTTTAGCTGAAGTCTCGTTTACCCGTGCTTGTGGAAAGTTTTTGTCTTGAAGACAACGTGGGATATTTATCTTTAAAATAATTGCCCTTACAATTTCAGAAATGCTTTTTTTTTTCTATCGTGAGGATGAAAAAAAGAAATTACTTTTTCTACATCGGGAAGTCAAAGGATAAATGGCCATCTCAGTGTCACAATTTCCTTCAATCCTGAACACGAATGTATGACGTCAGCCATTTTTTGGCAAACCGTCGGTGATAGCACTTACGCTTAGAAATTGTGCGTCAAGAAAGAAATGACAAGATATGGCGGGAGATATGGCTCTTGCGGAGATTGTGATATTGCAATGTGATATTTCCATTAATCATATTTGGGGTTTGTGTAAATTTGAGAGGGTTGCGATGAAAAAACCAAACATAATGTCGAGACAATGTAATTTTTGTCACGGCATGGTGCGCAAGTGATAATCCGATGGGTAGGCTGTACCAGGTACTTCAAATCGAGCTTAAGGTATTTGGGGGCGTTGTTTCCTTACCAGAGGTCAACTTTCAATATCTCAAAAACGTGGGGTTATCATGTTTACGGCTAGTTGAAATATAATTTAACCTTTTCTTCCTTTGCTATCGACAAGCACAAGCACAAGCGGTTAACAGGAGTGAGTCGCACAAATTACGCTCAAACAAACGGTACAGCACGACAGGAAATTCCGGACGAAGCACCGAACGCTAACACGAGTCAAGCCATCGGCAAAGTGACATGTACAAAGTTTGTGGTGGGGACAGATTGGGAGTCCTACACCGAACAGCTGGACTTTTACTTTCTTGCAAATGGAGTTACGGAACCAAAAACGAAGAAGGCCGTAGTCTTGACGAACCTTCTTTTGGAAACATCAGACACCATTCCAGCCTTGGAAGAGGTCTCGAGTAAACATGCAAGTGTTTTCTCTGAAGGTTTGGGCAAAATGAAGAATATCCAAGCACGGGTCCAAATTAAAGAGAAAGCCCGGCCCCGATTCTGGAAAGCCCGCCCAGTAGCGCTGGCTCGTACGCCGGCAGTGGATGAAGCATTGAGAGAGCTGGAAGCCGAAGGAGTTATAAAGAAGGTAGCTACTAGTGAGTGGGCTGCTCCAATTGTGACTCCTGTGAAGAAGTATCGAAGTGTAAGAGTGTGGTGATTTCAAAGTGACCAGCAATTCACAGTTGGAAGCACACGAGTACCCTCTTCCCCGCAGAGATGATATTTACGCCAGCCCAGGTGGAGGACCATTGTTTAGTGTCATTGACCTGCGTCATGCTTATTTACAAATGGAGGTTGAGGAGCACTCCAGGTCTATCCTCGCCATTAACACAACCCGCGGTTTGTACCAGTACCAGCGTCTTCCTTATGTTGTGGCTTCGGCGCCAGCCATCTGGCAGCGAGTCATGGATCAGATCCTGCAAGTGATACCAGGGGTCTTCTGCTACCTGGATGATATCATTGTAACCGGCAGTGCCACGGAGGAACACCTCGGGCGGCTAGTTGTAGTATTGAAGAGGATGGAAGAGCATGTTTTGAAGGCCAACCGAGAGAAATTTAAATTCCTTAGAAGCTTTGTGGAGTACCTAGGAAAAGTCATCTCTGCGGAAGGACTGCATCAATCCCCAAAGAAAGTCAAGGCTATCACCGAGATGCCGAAACCTCAGGATGTTACTCAACTGCGTGCTTTCCTTGGCATGGTCCAGTATTACGCCAAATTCTTGCCTGACCTGGCCACTCACCTTGCTCCACTGCATCGGCTGTTACGGAAAGATGTGAAGTGGTCGTGGGGAGCTGCAGAAGAAGCTAGTTTTTGGTGGTGAAAGAAATGCTGCTAAAGGATAGGGTTTTGATGCGCTATGACCCTGACTTACCACTAGTTCTTGCCACAGACAGCTCCTCGTGTGCACTGGGAGCGGTCTTGTCACAACGCACCCCTAAGGGGGTAGAGCGCCCTATTGCTTATGTGTCCCGGTCTCTGTCCGAGACAGAGAAGAAATATTCACAAATCGAGAAAGAAGCATTATCGTTGATCTGGGGTGTGAAGAAGTTCCAAGAGCACCTAGAGAGTCGGCACTTCACCTTGGTCAACGACCATCAGCCTTTAAAGTACATAATGGATCCCCTAGAGGCTGTGACAGTCACTGCAGCAGCCAGGATTCAACGCTGGTGTCTTCTCCTAGGAGCTTTTTCATACAGCATCGAGTCGCGAGGTACCGAGCAACATGCCAATTGTGATGGCTTATCTCGCCTACCCCAGCCATCGGCACCCACGGACAAGCCCGATGAAGTGGAAATATTCCATTTCAAGAAGGGAGTCAAGGCTGACAAGTCTCGTAGAACCCTGCAACACAAGCTTGATAGGTTTCTGTTAGCCTATCGATCAGCGCCACAAGCTATTACTGAGCTTAGCCCTGCACAGCTTCTCCTGGGTCGAAATGTCAACACAAGGTTGGACCTGATTAAGCCGGATGTTACGAGGGAAGTCAACAAGAAGTTGCTCCAGGCCAATAACAGCACCTTCGAGTCTTTCGACCAAAACCAGAATGTACGGGTCCATAACTACCGCAGAGGTCCAAAATGGGTGCGAGGAACAGTCACTGAGCGAACAGGACCAGTCCAGTACAAAGTCAAGGTAAAGGACCAAACCTGGAAACGCCATGTCGAGCAGCTACACGACAGCAACCTTTGGCCACGTGAAATGGAAACGATTGATGATTGTGCTGTTCCTGAGGAGGTTGAACATGGAATGTCGCCTGTAGTTTCCGAGATCGAGTGGAAGGACACGCCACCCCTGGCTGCGACGCCCATTGAGGGGTTTCCCCCTCCAGAGCAACAAGGCCACCAACATGATCCGAAACCTGAGTTGATAACCACCCGTTAACTGGTCGTGTGGTTAAACCAACTCCCAAGTTGAAGGACTATGTTTGCGACTAGAGGGAACTGTACTGTTTCTTTGTCCGTGGTCATCGTACCAACATGTTATTTGAGATACTTTGACGTTTGTTTCTTGGATTTTGTTTTATTTCTCGGGTTTCATTAGTGTATTATTAAGTCTTAAAAGGGAGGAAATTGCTAGATTTTCCCATTTCGGGCTTCCTGTTCTAGGTAGGGCTAGTGTCACGAGACCTGTTTTCCATATTTGTCAGTTGTTGTATTAAAACGAGTTCTCACCGCCATCTTGATCTAGTTTACTGTGTTCCCGGCCTTGTATTCGGAATACACAACACAGATCATCTTGAAGAAAAATGTTACCCGCCTCCTTCCTCTTCACCTACCAACGGATTATTTATGCTATTTCATTTTGTTTCTTGTTCATATTTAACAATCTCATTTAGGTAGTTGCGCGGACTTTTTGTAGCCCCACTTTTAAAAGCTACTTATGAACAACTTTTGCCTAGATCGCTGTATTGTGATTCTGTTTTATGTGATGTTATTAAACTTGCCATAGCCAGATTTATCCGACACAGGTGTTTGGTTTAATATTAATCTCGCAATTGGAAGTAACCGGGTATTCAAGCGAATAAGAGCTCTAAGAATTGGGTTGGCCGGTCTATCACATGCCTTGCTATGACTATCATTTTAGACGTTGGTGGATCCATAGGCGTCATATATATCGGCATATCACCCCTGAAATACGTACAATCGTGCCTTGTATAAAATAAACAGAAAGTGGTAGCCTTAAATGCACGTGAGAAACATTCACTGAGTCAATTATTTCTATCATTAATTTTAGCAAGTACTTCCAAGTTCTTAAGGCTGCCGCATACTAGAGGATTTTTTGTCGCGACTAACCGCGTTGAGGCTTGGAGCCGGGTCATTCAAAATCAAAATGGCGCCTATTCCACTCACGTGACTCTCATGACATTTCCTAATTGGTTAAGCCGCGTGCGAGCGCCGACAAATTGTCTTGGTCCAACGCACACTAGCCGACCAGGCCCGACAAGACGTTTTGAGATGTAGCACTGTCAGATTTCGCCCGACAAGCCCCGATCTTGTCGCAGACTTGTCTGAATTCACCGCACACTAGCCGACAAGTGAAGATTTTTTGTCGGCCGACAAAAACTCGGCTGGTATGCGGCGGCCTTTTGAGTCAAAGAAATCTTACCAATTGAATCACTTTGTGTAAACTTTAATGAAAAAATAGAGCGTGGGTTTCTTAAATAAAGATAAAATATCACAAAGGGTCAAGTATAAAACTATTTCTTTTAGATGACAAATAGGTCATCAATTGCTATAGGTTTCGATTTTCAATGAGGCTATTTTTTCAACGCTTATTTTCTTGAATGACATCAAAGACAGGATATGCTGTCAAAATGAGCAATTCTCAGAGGATCTAAAATAATCGATTTACTACACCTACGAAACTCGGGGTGTGTTTTCGAAACGTTTATAGACGGTTATTCATAAAAATTTCCACTCTTCTTCCGTGAGTCTTACAATACATAGCGTGTTCTTATAACTCTTAAGTGCATCACGTACATAAATTATTACATGTTGATAACTTGAACCACAGCACTGTGCTTGTTTGTAGATATAAAGGACGTTACACGGGGGCGAGAAGATATGAATTTTATGCTCGAGTGAACATAAAAGTCATATCTTCGAGGTAACGTGTATTATATTTTCCGCAGATTTCTGACGATTCTCCAAAACTTGTCCGAAGGTCCGCGAACGTTGCCGAGAATTTTCTGAAAATTTCCAGCATTGCCGCAGACTTTCGAGGAAGACCCGAAGATGTTTCGATGATACACCAACCAATAATTTAAGTGGCAAAATTGATGTCAGTGAAATCATCGGATGTGTACATGTTTTCGTAGTAATTTTACAAGTGGTGAATTTTCCATTAAAACTCCCATATCTGTTTAAAAAAAAACCTTGATTTGTCGCATTATAGCCAAGACATAGCTGTTTTAAACACAAGTTCAAGCTAAGGGTAAAAACAGTGAAATTAAATGAGAAATCCATTATTTTTCTCAATCGCCTCCATTCGCCCAAAGTTACTATTTTTGCTACAAAAGTGTTATTTTTCAGACCCAGGCTGCTGGTTTTATACTGAAAACATATTATGAATGTTATTAGATCAGATCATTAAACGAATACATAGTGGACTATGCCGAGACAACGTCTGATTATCAACGTCTGATTATCATTGGAGCTAGAACACATGCACTAAGCCTTATAAACGCATATAACCTCTTTCAGAAATGTTATTAGTATCACACATACGACTAGTGCTGAGTTGTTTTACTGGCTAATTTTGCTGTTTAGGGAAAGGAAGAGGCTTATACATGCATCGTATTTACATATTTTTCAGGGAAAATTATCATTTTTTTTTATAATCCGATAATTGGCCATATTCTTAAAATATTCTTAAAACATCGCAAATTTTAGCCTTGATATTCTTATAAAATATATCCTTATTAAAAGATTAAATTTTCATTATGATATCTTTACGAAATATTTTGTTGGCGAAAGTCAGGGTCAAAGGCTTCATTTACTATATTTCTGAAGTTATAAATGGCAATGGAACCAGAGGCAACAATCAATCAATTAATCATCTTTATTGGCCCTCAAATGAGGTTCAATTAGGATATTCCTTTAAATACATTGCACGTTAATTACTAAAAATAAGAAGGAAAGTTATTGCTAAAAAAAGAGCCTTGAGGCTAAAGGAACCGTAAAGTTTTCGAGTAATTCTACTGAAAGAGAGCAACAAAGAAAGAAAACAAATAATGCTTAATGAAGTTGCAATAAATGATAGATTACTATTCAAATTCCTTAGAGTATTGTTCTTACAGTAAATAATGTTTCATTTCTTTGGAAAAAGAAAAATGGACTGAGGTCTTTCAAGTAATAAGGGATATCACGCTAGAGGTCTATTGCCTGATAGGAAAACATTTGTTTTCAAGTGTTAGTACGAGGACGCGGTTTACAGACAGTCATGCTTTGACGTCCTGAGCATTTTAAAGTAGAATTGAAATTTCTGACAGGTCACATGACGTTTAGCGGAAGTTGGCCATTAATTGAGGTATTAGCGGCGGTTTTTACTAATGACATGATGCAAAACCAGTTTTAGACGCAGGTTAATTGTTTGGAAAAATATCCTCCTGAATTTTCTTAAGAGAGCGACGTCTTTGTGAGGTATATATACCCAAATTTATTACCTGGGAATTTTCGTTTGGGTTCAGGATTTTGCACTCGTACTTTTTTTTTTTATTTTGTATTTTTTCCAATCACTCCTGCTTGAAAGTTACTGTTTTTTTTCGGGCAACGGGAAAGCAGCTAAGTGCCCAGCCAAGGGTAGAACTCTAACCACTCAATCGATCCGAGGTCAATTGTGCTGCCACAAACATGAAGTTTGTGTTTGTTGTATATTAATTTCGAAATACATCAGAACAGTCACTGGAAACGCAATATGATTCAAACTGACATTTTCGACTATTTTCTTTTTTATCTAATTAATAAAAAAAAATAACACAGTTTTTATTGACTTAGTCGCGAAGTTTTTTTTTACAAGACGACGGTGGTTTTCCACCCATATGTACACCTTCACAAGCTGGAGGCGCCATCAAAAAGAGATGAAGATGACATGTTTCACAAAAAGCTAGATTAACATGTCCATTTGCAACACTACTCTGTCTAAAGACGTCAATTCATCCTCCAGATGGTCTTACCTTGTCTCAAAAACATCAGTGCAATGATTGTGTTAGATGACTTCCGAAAGAAAATTACGAGAAAAAATTATCTTTGAAAAGTATGGAATTCAGTAAAGTCAACATAATTGAAACAATATGTTCAGACGACTAATGAAACTCGATCTCGTTAGTTATGCGTCACTGAATTTCCAATGACAGCATGAAGGCAGTTTTCTAAGACCGCGATCACGAATTATAACAGATAAGTAAGAAAATAACCAGATAAAATCGATTTTGACTCAATTTCGATAACCGATGGCAATCCCATTAACAAATAAGGTGAATTTACAGCCTCGCCTTCGTATCACCTGCTATACCAATTATTGCGTGTTCGCGTCATGCAAATGATGGTAATTATCAACAATTTGTTTTATTTTTTTTTTTTACATATAATTAGTGAGTGATGCAACACCCCTGCCCGCTTATTACAGTCCATGAGTCTTGCAAAAGGAAATGTCCTCATGTGATTCAGTTGTAGGCATATTTAGATGCGCTCAAAAAGCGACCACAAAACGAGAAATTTGCGAAGATTATGTGGCATCATGATTGTAACTTGTTTAAAAAAAGTCATTGTCTCGCATAATAATCTAGTAACCTAATTGGTACCGAACAAAAGATGGAACGGATATTTGTTTTCAACTGCGCCGTCAAAGTAATTAACTAATCCACGCGTTATTCGTCCCCTGAGAATAATATTCTTAACCCAAGTGGGTACGTTCTTCCGCTTTCACCAAAGGTCCTATTCTGAGTACTTTAACTAAGGAGTCCTGGAAGCAAAAATTGGAAAAAATACCGAAGCTGGGAAGAAGTGTCCCTTATCTGTTTTAATGCACAAGACAGCTGCATGCTTATCGGATATCAATACATCAATTCTCTGAATAAATTTTTTAGCCCAATTAAGATGGAGCCCTTTTCATACGACTTCAATAATTTGTGTGCGTATAGTTGTTGAGCTGTCAAATAAAAGATGTTCTTAAGATAAAAAAAGAAAGAATGAGCTTAGTGACTGATGTCCGTTAGAAGGGGATTAAAAGGTGCTCGCACACTCGTTAAACGCCAAAACGTACTGCTTCAGCTTCCCGAAGTTCCCGCGAAAGATGCTCAAAACACTGGTTTTAGGACCTCTGCTCGGTTTCATCCTATTTCCCACCATGTTGGTAGAAGGCAATGGGGCGGTTGTTTGCACTCCGAATAGTTCATTGCCGGTAAATTCCAAGAATTGATAATTTAATTGACGAATTTCCATCTTTATTTGCAGCAAGTGGGAAAAGACACGGCGCTCAATTTACCTATTCGTAGCCGAGGAAAACTTGCTACTTTCAACCAAATATCATTGCAAAAAGCAACACTTTTATTATATCTTAACTATTATGTAATTCTTTTTTTCCGTTTTAATTTATCACATTGCGCTTTTGTTTGAGTTGCATTTGTCCTATTTTTCGGTTGTCTTTCTCAGCAATGCAACAGGCGTTCAAGAAACGAGTCTGTGTTGGGTCTCTGTTCATCACAGCGCGCCTCTGATAGAGTTTCATCCGCCTTCTTTTTAAAACAATTCATTCCTTTTCTTTTTACAGAAATGTAAAGAAGGAGGGAGTTTTGACAGAGGAATCTGCCGCGCTGCTCGACGACTGAACTGCGAACAGCTCCTGCAAGACGAAACCTTGAAAACATGGCCATGGGCAGCAAAATCAACCGCCAAAAAGACAACGACTTGAAAACACTCTGCAGCGTTAGTAAAACCTTCTGTAGCTTCAAGTAGAGTGGGAAAAAGCTGACTTAGTACTAAACTTTAAACGAGATTGTCAATGAATTAAAAAGTTCTAAAACTTCACTGGTGTGTGCACCCTCGAGTGTTTTTTGTTTTTTTGTTTTTTTCGCTTCTTGGCGTGTTGACAGCGTGTTCGGTCTCGCCAGCACATTTTTTTTTCACAGAACAAGAGCTACATGAGGACATTATCAACCCCGCCCCTACCCCCCATCGTTAGCTAAAGATGATATTGGCTTTTTGCGTCTAGTTCAAGTAACGACATTCTGAGAAAAAATAGACCAGTGATTTCTGGTTAACATCGGCAGATAAAACAATAACAGAAATTTCTGCACCTTTTACCCAATCCATACAATAAAATACCATGTCTTTATTTCAATTTATTAAGCACCTGTTAAAAGTTACTTACAGGTGTAATATACGCTGGAATATATCGGATCTGGTCAGGAGAGATATCGATATTTACTGCCCTCTTAAAACAACTGTTCGCTGTCATTTTTATGCGTTTCACTTAATATATGCAGAATTAACCGATGACCATTTTGGCTAGCTTTGACTTTCTTCGGCAACGTCTTAGGAAAGAGAAAACGGAAATTACGTTTTTAATTACAATCACAAAGGCAAAGCTGTACTAGTCTATTCAGTACGTACATCAGCCAATGAAGTTAACGTGAGCGAAGGGCTTTTATTCCGGGTCGTAAGAAGGTTCGTCCCAGCCTCAAGAGTCCTCTTGGACCCCATGCTCTTGTCTATCTACTGCATGTGATTCTGTAGTCCCTCGGTGATGGTCTCTCTTTTTCCCGAGTTTTCTTTGCTGACTTTAGCAAAGGATTTGATCTCGTAGATCATAACGCGCTCGTTTTAGAGATGCAATGTCTTGGCGTGCTCGAAGCTACTATCCGCTGGATCTATTCATTTTTGACTGATCGTATACAACGTGTAAAGATCGAGGGAGTGTACTCAGACACCACCTCGCCCAGAGGAGGGATACCGCAAGGGACTAAATTGGCGCCTTTTCTGTTCGCCATTCTGGTGAACAGATTGTGTCAGGATTGGCCGGAAAGAATTAAATATGTTGACGGCACTTCAGTTTTCGAAATTGTTCCTCGTTGCTCCCCAAGTTACCTTCCCCTCATTGCTAATGGTATCAACAAATATGCAACCCAACGGAATATGAGGCTTAATGAGAAAAAGTGCAAGGAGAT
>Ga0126343_10001489_pt1 | contig 11082 bp, 2 predicted proteins | sample Cyp2metagenome_FD_92531 | JGI IMG/M metagenome (GOLD analysis project Ga0126343, IMG submission 92531) | Coral microbial communities from Lord Howe Island, Old Settlement Bay, Australia - Cyphastrea 2 metagenome | ecosystem: Host-associated > Invertebrates > Cnidaria > Coral ... | reverse complement strand
GTCCTCTCCAATGCCTCCTGGATGGGATCTCAAAGGGCTTGGAAAAGGAACTCCACAGAGCTTTCAGCAGCTTCCAATGCCTGCACCAGCACCATTGCCGCCGCCACCGCCTATGATGAGTGGTTATCCGTCACCGCAAGGCGTTCCATGGCTTCATCAACACATGCCTGCTATGCCGTCCATGCATTTCCTGCCACAACAGTCAGAAGCAGATGCAATGGAGGAAGCGGAAGAGCGGAAAGCGGCACTCAGTGCACAACAAAAGCTCAACAAGATCGTCAAGGCGGCCAAGAAAGAAGACAATCTGTCTTCGGAATTCCAGTCTCTTGTGCACGCAGAGATGAAGAAAGACGACAAGGAGAGCACCAACAATTTGTTGGCAGCGGTCAGAGCAAATGGGAAGGCGAAAGAAGCCCTCTTGGAAGTGGAATCATCAAGAATGCAACTCTGGTCTCAGTGGAAAGTTTTCTTGCAACAATCCGTGGTCAAGTGGAAAGAATACACGTCTCAATTTCAAGCATCGGAAGCTGCTTTCCAGTCCAAGATGCAAGAAGCCACCCTGCACCTGCGACGTACGCAGAGGAGAGTGGACATTGCCAAGAAGCGAGCAGATGCTATGAACAAGGACGAGGACATCAGCCTCATCACGGAAGACGAGATGGAAGACTCAGAAGCCAGAGAAGAAGAAGAGATTCCAAGAGACGAAAACGCACAGAAAATCCAGGAAGGATTGAACAATGTAGTCTCCAGCCTCACGGAGCTCTCGGACTCAGCAGACAAACTGGAGCCGAAGCCCAAAAGACCTCGTACAAGGGACGACGAGAACCCAGGAGACTCAAAGGCTGGTGGGCGACAGCCCTCTTTGCAGCCTTTTCGCAAGGCCGACGGAGCGTGACTTGTATGTACGACCGTCTATGGCCGGAGCCAGTACACTGCCCTCTTGCAGTGGTTTTACACTGGAGCCATTCAATTCTCAGTGAACCAACGTTTATGTCCCCGTGGAGTGCAATTGAAACAGCGTCAGACTTAGCATGTGAGATGGGTTATGACTCCAAGCTTCGTATTGACCAATTTGTTCTACCAACACGTGGCGACGTTGATGTTGAAGTTCGTGAGAAACAGCCTTGCAAAGTTGTTCGTTTTGCCGAATCGCCCCAGGCCTTTCAGGGGGAAGGCGCTCCTGAACAGTTCCCGCAGGAGAGTGTACGGCATTACGATGGACAACCAATATCACAATTTTGGCATTCACCACGCAGTTGCCCAATTGACCCAACCGGCGGCAGCAAGTCTCAAGCATCTAGTTCCCGGGATGCAACATCATCATCGAATCGACATTTTCTGGACAGAAGATTGCCACAAGAACTACCAAACTATGTGAATCATCTACAGCATCTTTGGCGTGACAATCACCTGAGGATTGCTGAGGGAGAACATTATTGTGTGCGCACATGGTACATTCATCATACTCATCATCCAGTCTGGCGAGTACCACGATTCATTGACTTGACAGAGGATGTCTTGACATGGCATCGTAAGGTGCTTTCTTCCTGGTCAGACCACATCCATAATGATGAGTTGCTCAACATTGCCATTGCGACCCCAGAAGTTCGCGTCCAAACGACGCACAAACAACATCATGCCGATCTCGTCCTGATTCAAGGTGATCCTGAACGTAAAGGGGCTATCATCACTGTCTATCCTCCAGGAGTTGAAGAACATCTGAGCACCACTCTGGCAGTTTCCTTGCCTGAGCATGTCAGTGGAATGGACGTCATTACTGGAGCGGAGGCACAAGATCTTCTACTTTCGCATGCCTGTGATGTCTTTCATGCCGGATTTCAACTGCCGATTGGGACAGTTCCAACTCATTGGATGGCAAATGGACACACATTTGTGGTTATTTTTCAGGATATGCAGACGGAAACGAACAACGAGATTGAGAGCGCCTTGCCAGCCTTGAGTTCTGAAACTATTGACCAGGCTGAAACTCTTGATGAAGAACCAATTGAGAATGAGAATGAGCAAGAAGGAGGAGAATCTGAACCACATCAAGAATCTTCCAGCAGTTTTGATGAGGAAGCTTTACAAGGACTTTGGATCCACCAACTTCATCAGCCTGCTCATCACTGTTTTGTGAGATGGACAACCTACAATGTCATCCTCTTTGACGCGTTACAGTCGGTTGGACTCCATCGTGATCTTGCTGTTGGTTTTCATTATGTTCAGGCGCCGCTAGTCGATCAACATGAAGCAGAAGAATCCATCATCATTCAACGGGTTGGAGACATTGAAGGTGGATCGCCGGCAAAGCTGGTCATTGTAGATCTCACTTTTGCTGGTCAACTTCAAGGATCTCCCACATATCATAGACGAGTTCAAGTTTTCCCGAGGCATCTCAGTAGAACTGGAGTCCTTCAGGAACTGAACTTGGCAGACCCTTGCGTCATTGAGGCAGATCGGTGCACACTACATCTCAACAATGCACTGTGGGCAAAAGAGGATGCAGCTCCGCGTGAACTTGCTCATGGTGCATATTTGAGACTTGAGGTAAGGCTGCGCAATGACGAGCAAGAGGTCAAGGTACAATCTGCTACACAGTGCAGTAGACCATTGAAGAAGTCGAAGCATGGAGATACTATTGATTCTGGAGACGGAGCGTCATTTTTCCAGACCGGTACTGGGCATATTGTCCAACACAGTTCCGCTTTTCCAAGTTTGGCCAGTACGAGAACTGACTCAGGCACAGGTGTGACTAGGCCTGCACACATCCCACAAATGGATGCCAGAGCATGGATGGTGCCTGCAAGAGCAGCATTTCGTCAATGTGCGGAAGTGGAACATGAAGATGAAGGTCCAGTCATTTACTGGAAAACCTGGTATCTCCATTATCAAAGATACACAAGGAACTCAGAGTCGCGCACTCTTCGCTTGGATGAGGCACGACAATTTTGGTTCCCAGAACTCTGTGATCTCTGGCGTGATGCAATGGACCCATTTGCCCCGGCCAGGGTCATCTTTGTGCATCCGAACCCTCCAGAGACGGACAATCCACAACACATTGGGCACTTGATTCTGGTTCAAGGTCAAGGACCCGGTGTACCGGTTCTGGTTTCTGGACTATTTGAACATCCTATCCATCGTCGTGTATGGCACTTTGCAGCTCTCGCTGAGGAGTTCGCGACGAAGCAGGAAATTCTGGACATACTGGGCATTCAGCGATGGTGTGATAGGAGAGAATGCACCTGCACTTATGGAGGAGTGATGCTTGCAGGTGAAGAATTGGCCAGGTTGCAAGATGGCGACAGTGTGGTCACGAGCATTGGCAGCCCAACCATTGGCCAAAGCAGTGATGTCACATCATTGATGCAATCATCAGGTCCTCCTGGCCCCTCCATTTCACCAGCTTCGACCGGAGCTTCACAAGCTGTAACCGGACATCATTGCCCAGGTTTTCAATTCAATCCAGATGCACCAGCATTCGATCCATCAACACCGGATCTGCGTACTCTCTCAGAATTCATGGCGGATCTATGGGAGAGATGGGATGCAGTCGCCTTTGCGTGGGAGGATGAGGACAAGTCCACGACGTTGGCGACGTGGTTTGTGGATCACCGATGGGGGCAGCCACATGGTTTCGAGGAGCGTCGACAACAACTTTTCAAGGACTATGCCAACTGGGAAGATCAAATTCAGAGAAGATGGCATGACCTTTGGGATGTCAATGCTGAACATGAATTCCATGTTGTCGAGCCCCAACCTCCATGCAACACCGCGGATGCGGAGATCCATGTGATTGTCATTCAGCACCCCAATCCAAGCTGGGTCACCAACTTGGTCACCCGGGAGGAAAGTACTAGACGGGACAATGACAATTACTGGCGCATGGCTGTCACCACACATGAACACATATGGCCTGAAAACATTCTGCTTGCCACGCAGATGGCCCCATTTTGCAGAGGAGACGGAGCACAATGGGATTGTGAGGTATGGATTGGCAATCGACCAATCCAAATGGACAGAGTTTTCCAGGGCCGAAGTGGTTACAGCATCATCCTACGTCTTCGACCATTATTGGTTATCGTCCAAGGATTGGAGCCAGTGCAAATGCAAGAATCAGAAGATGAAGCCAATCTTTTGCAGATTGCTTCTACACAGCGTCATAGTCACGCCAGAGTCAGGGATGAGCGCCTAACTGACAGATTGGTGGCGCATGACTGTCGGCCATCCGAGACTCGAACACTGCATTTAGCCGAGCTGCTAGCTCCACCGTTGAGCCATCCTGACACCGACATGAATGGAGATGAGACGCGGCTGACGGCCGTACGTCTGCTCTCTGGTGCAGATGAACTCCAAGTCCCGCACTATGTGGAAGTGAAAATTGATTATACAGCAGAAGATTTGGTGGCCGAGCTACGACATTGGGGACTTCACTGCCAAGTCATCCAGTTTGGACTGCATGAGAGTTTTCTATGCTTGCCAGTCGACCACACTTTTGAGTCGAACAGACACTTCTTCATGTTTGCCAATGATGACACATCAGATGACCATGGAATTTTTCTACATGCACATCATGAAGAGCTGGATCATCGTGGAATTCTACGCTTACTGGATCAGATGGATTATCCGCGAGCAGTGATCATCTCAGATGTATCACTTCCGTGCGGACTGCGACAGATTCGCTTTCGCAACGTTGTTCCCACTTTTGCAGCCCCGCCACGACCCATGCGATCACGTACCGCATGGCCGGACCGCACAGTTGATGAGTGGCAAGAACGAAAGCTTTTTCCACTGACCAGGCACAATGAGGTCTCCACACAACGCATCACCACAGGTTTCAATGATCAAGATGTCCAGGAGCTTGTTGATGCTGGTGCGCATTTTCTTCAGACCAGTTTTGAGGGCATTGATCTTCCTGACTTTGTCATGGAGAAGGTGAATGTCACGCGCACGCAGCAGAAGTATGACCGATGGCTCATTTACACCGATGGTTCCTCGCAATCCACACTACGTCGGATTGCCCCAGAACGGGTCGATGAGCTAGGTGTACCTGATACATGGGCCATGCTTGTCCTCGGTGAGAAGTTCCTACAAGATGGTCAATCTTTGGTCGAACCCATTGGTTGGTGCACACACCCAGTGAGGTATGACGCCAATGGCTCCTGTTACACTCATGCAACGAGGATTGGGGCAGAAGTCGCTGAGCGTGACGCGCTGATTTGGTCGGGGATTTGGAGGCTCACACAAGATAGTATCACCCCAACCATATTTTGCTGTGACTCACTGACATGTGGACGACAAGCGTTCGGTTTAGCAGGCACGGGCGATGCAGACCCTTCATACAGAATGTTAAGGGGCATTTTCCAAGCACTGGAACATGGATTACCACAAGGCCATCTTCGCCTTCACCATGTCACTGCGCATGCAGGCGATCCGTACAACGAGTTTGTGGACATAGCCGCCAAAAGAGAAGGACAGCAAAGCTTTCTTCATCGCCGAGCTGACCTTGATCTACAAAAGTGGCAGCACATTTTTCCACATCTATGGTTGTGCTTCGCCAGTGAGAGTGGACTACCCCCATGGCGAGATGGACATCTTGCAGTCGAGCTGCCGAAGTTGCCGTCCTCCCACCCATGTGAAGAAGGACATGATGGACAAGGACACACAGAGGTTTTTGACTGCACTTTGAGCATGGCATCTGCAAATGTGTTGTCTCTGTCACGAGGCCCACAAGGACACTCCGGAAAATTGCATTACTTATATGCACAGATGCAGTCTTTTGGTCTTCATGTTTTGGGAGTCCAAGAAAGCAGATCGGATGAGGGAGTCACGACTTCATACAAGATACTGCGTATCAGTGGTGGTCATGCAGAGAAGCAATGCGGAGTTGAACTGTGGGTGAATCTCCAACAGCCGATTGCGACCACAACCATTGGAGGGAAAGCCTACTTCGCAGCCTCAGACTTCCAGGTGATACACCGAGATCCAAGAAGGCTGCTGGTTCGGGCGGAGAACAAGTACATCAATTGCTGGTTTTTTGTAGGACACGGGCCTCACTCCGGACGACCAAAAGAAGAACGCAGTCAATGGTGGGCATTCACCACTGAGATCTTACGAGGACACCTTGATCAACGACCATGCTTCTGGATGATAGATGCCAATGCTGAGCCGGGCACATCTGACAACCAGGCCGTGTTCCAGCAAGGTCTCCGTACATCGAAAAACACAGATTTGTGGAGGGCATGTCTGCGAGCATTTGACATGAGTCTGCCTTCAACTACATGCATCCATCAGGGAGAACGTGACACATGGACAGCAATCGACGGTGCGACCACACACTGCATTGACTATGTTGCTGTGCCTTCTACATGGTTATCTTCATGTACGTGGTCGCAGGTTCTTCATGATTTAGACCTTGCAACAAGCAGAGATGATCATCATGCAGTTGGTCTGGAACTCCGATGGCAAGAGTTGAGAGAATGCCGAACTCCTACAAGGTCCCAGCCAAGTGTTGAATGGTCTGCGGCTGAGATTCCTGATCGCATGCGGACGGCACTGGACTCGCTGATCATACCGGAATGGTCGACAGATATTGAACAACATGAGAAAAGCATCCGACAACAAGTCCAGTCTGCACTCCATGCAATTTCAACACAGAAGCGGAGCATGCCCAAAAAGCCATATCTCACAGATGACATTTGGGATGACCGCCGATGTTTGTTGCAATTTCGCAGAAAGCTCAAGCAAACCCGTGCCTTTTTGAGCAGAGAATGTTTAGCCAGCGTTTTCAAAGCCTGGAGCAGCAGAAGTAGTTCATTGACCGCCTTTGAGGAGTTTCAGTATGGCAGCACCTTGCGCACTGGCCTGCTCCACAACATGGCAGGGTATGTCTCATACAGAAAACGAGTTAGAACAAAGATCACTTTGGCCAAGCACAATCTGATGCAGCAACGTCTTTCGACAGTTAATGAGCACACGTCAGCCAGTGGTATTCTCCATCTTATGAGAGACTTCACTGGGCCGACCAACCCCAAAAAGGCCAAGCAGAAGACCATACCCATGATCTACAACAAGGACAATGTACTATGCCGTTCACCTACTGAAGCTTTGGAGGCTTGGATCACCTTCTTTGCCAGTATGGAAGGTGGACAAAGACAATCAAAAGCTGAACTACGAGAAGACTGGATTTCCTCAATGGTCGCAATGCAACCCACAGAGATCATGACTGATGTCCGACATATGCCGACTTTAGTAGATTTGGAGCTGGCCTTCAGGCGTGTGGCGTGCAACAAGGCGGTCGGGCCGGATGGAATCCCAGGAGAGGTGTGCCACTATGCTCCGACTAAATGTGCACGTGCCAATATTGCTATCTTGTGGAAGCTGCTTTTGCTGGGACAGGAGCCCCTCATGTACAAGGGAGGTCTTCTTGTACAAGCCTACAAAGGCAAAGGTGCAAAAACATCCTGTGCTTCTTTCAGGTCTTTGTTGATCTCCAGCCACTTTGGCAAATCCATCCATCGAGCGCTGCGATCCCAACAAGCAAGTGTGTTTGAAAAGTTTCTGCAAGCGCAACAGTTGGGAGGAAGAAGGGCTATGCCCGTCACATACGGGGTTCACTTAGCCCGGGCATATATGCGACAAGCCAAAGCAGGTGGACGTTCTTGTGCGATTGTGTTCCTCGATCTGAAGGAAGCCTTCTACCGCATCTTCAGACCCATATGCATGAAGGACTCTGTGACTGACGAGGATCTCGCCAAGCTGATGCACAAGCTGAACATGCCGGAGGATGCAGTCGACATGCTACGCGTTATTCTTGCGGGTCCCAGCGCTTTGGAACAGGCGGAACTGTCAGAAATGGAAAGCAGGTGCCTCAAAGCTGTCCATCGTCAAACACATTTCTGGATGAGACAACAGGAGGATGTAGTGCAGACGAAGTATGGCTCGCGGCCAGGAGATCCATTTGCCGATGTTGTCTTCAGTTATGTTTGGGCTGTGGTGCTTAGAAAACTACAGCATTTCATGCGTGACAACGGGCTCCTTAGCTCCTTCCCCCACTTGCCGCACCTGCAGTTCTTCTCCGATTCTTCACAGAACATTGATGGCAACGAGGAGTTCATAGGGCCAACATGGATGGATGATTTGGCCGTATGCATAGAAGCAGATACATCCGCTGAGGTTGTCCGCAAGACTGGCGTGATGACAGGTAAGCTTTTGGAGCTTTGCATCGAGCACTGCATGACTCCCAACCTGTGCAAGAACAAGACAGAAGCCCTTTTCTCCTTCAGAGGACCAGGCTCACGACGCTACAAGAAGCTCTTCTATGGACCTGATGCGTCAGGAAGTCTCGCTGTGGTGTCTGAGTACGGGATGCACCATGTACCGGTCACTACCAACTACAGTCATTTGGGAGGACTCCTTCATCACTCGACTGACCAGAAAGACGAGATCAAAAGACGCATTGGCATAGCCTGCGCGGCCTTCAATCACCACAGCAAGTTGATCTTCCGCAATTGGAGCTTGCCCTTAGCCAAGCGCACTCAGCTATTTGAATCTCTAGTTCTGAGTAAGCTTTTGTACGGGGCAGAAACATGGGTGGTGACGGAGAATGCCACGGTAGCGCTTTTCAATGCAGCTGTGATTAAGCTGTACCGCAGACTCCTTCGGGTGCAGCCTGATCAGCATTTGGCTGATGATGCCATCCTGTCCCAGGTTTGTCTGCCCAGTCCAATTGAGCTTGTCAGGAGAGCGAGGCTCAGATATGTTGCTACACTATTTCATTGCGGTGAACGCAGTGAATGGGGACTCCTGGCAAAGGACATGGCATGGACTTCGCTGGTGGAGGAGGACATGGTCTGGGTCTGGGACAACATTTGGCACAGCTCCACGATGCCGGACCCCCGCACCAATTGGAGTGCATGGAAGGAACTGATTGTCCATCACCGCTCATACTGGAGACGGCTTGTCCGTCGCGCGTGTGAGCATGCCATTGCCCAACGACGCAAAGTGTGGCTGACGCATCAGTTTTATGAGCAGATGACGATCATTCTTCGCAAGATCTACGACTACGAGCCGCATGACAACTGGAACCCCCCTCGGGACATACCCGTCTACGGATGTCTTCAATGCCAGAAGCAGTGCCGAAACAAAGCGGGTGAAGCAGCACACATGTTCCGGGCGCATCAGCACGTGGCCAAGCGCAGATTTCTGAGCGACTCCACCGCGTGTCCGTCCTGCCTCAAGGAATATCACACTATGCAAAAGCTCATGGCACACTTGTACTATGTCAACTCATGCCGTCAGACCTTGCTGAGTAGAAACTACGTTTGCCCACCAGGGCCAGGAGCAGGTTCGCAAGAAGACCAAGTACTATGTCGTGTACATGATCGCATGTTGCCACCGCTCCAGACGGAAGGACCTCAGCTTCCAGAGCCGAGAATGAGAGAGGAGACAGAAGTGGATAATGACCTCCACCTCTTCTTCATGGAAACCTTCTTAGACGCCAACGACCTGAATGAGGCAATGAGCGTCTTTGAACAAGAGGCTCAGCAGAGACCATTATCCTGGACTACGTGGACAAGCACTCTCCGCTACTTCATGGATAACCTGGAGGATGAGGATGTGCACAGATGGCAAACCACAGCGTTGCGAGCCCGCACAAAACTCGAAGGCTTGCTTCAGCCAGAGAAGTGGAATCTGTGCGCCGTAGCCACACATCAACATGAAAGTCTTTCTGACCTGGAGCAAGAAAGCAGAGACGTTGCGGGCACATCTTGGCCCCAGCGTACTCACATCCCGCCAGCGTTTGGGAAACACCGAGTGTTGCTCCACATGTTTTCGGGAAGACGCCGAGTGGGAGACGTGCAATTCTTTTTGGATCGCATGACCCCTCCGGACAACTATGTGCTCCACGTTGTCAGCCTGGACGTGGTGGTTGACCGCGTTTGGGGGGACGCGATGGCTCCTGGTACAAGAGACTACTGGTTGAGGGCGGCCACCGACAGCTACATTGCAGCCTTTCTTGCAGGCCCGCCCTGCGAAACCTGGTCTAAAGCGAGAGGCCAACAACTCAAGCAGGCCCGCCACAGTCGAGGTCCTCGAATCCTGCGGACCGAGGACCACCTTTGGGGCTTGCCATGTCTGGCTTTGAAAGAGGTGCAACAGGTCATCACTGGCAATGAGCTGCTTACATTTACGCTACTCATGGCTGGGAAAGTGATCTGCACTGGTGGTTCAGGGGTGGTCGAACATCCCGCCGAACCGGAAGAACCACAGGCAGCTTCGATCTGGAAGCTGCCGGCAATGCTTGCTCTTCTTCAAGCACCAGGTGTCCAACGACATCGTCTATGCCAAGGACTCTTTGGTGCTCCTTCAGCGAAACCGACTGAGCTCCTCACGATCAACCTGCCCAGACTGCCGCTCCATCTTCAAGCATGGATGACGCGGTCTGAGAACCCGAGAGGACAGGCAATTGGTCTGACTGAGGACGGATTTTGGCGTACCGGATATCTCAAAGAATATCCGCCAGCTATGTGCGGAGCACTAGCCGATGCTTTCCGCACCAGACTAGATTCTATTGGTGCGACGACCGGGGTCGAACCATCCGAAGCTGACAAAGCTCTGTGGCGTTCACTTACTGTGACAGCGTACAGCAGCCACATGGGAGCTGATTATGCCGGATGAAGCTTCGGACCTTGGTGAATTCAAACAGAACCTTGCAAGGCCGCGGCGTGATGCAGCAGTGGGCCGAAGGGAAAAAAAAATATATATATCTTATTTCTGGTCATTTGGGGATTCCAAAAATGGTGCGTACAGTACCCTGAACCATCCAAAGCCAAGCACGTGGTTGTTCCAATACTAAAATAGTCTACATCTCCTATTCTTTAGGACGCTTTCAATTCAGCTTCCCGAACATGACAAGCTAACATGGAATTCAAACATGGGAAAGCATACATCCCAACATTTGTATCATATTCCATGAAATGTCCCATATACTACCTATTATCAATCCCATATTCAATCCCATATATAAACCATTTCATTCATCCCACGGTTCTATGATCCAGGCTCAGAGCTACACGGTTCTAT
>Ga0126343_10001488_pt1 | contig 11084 bp, 10 predicted proteins | sample Cyp2metagenome_FD_92531 | JGI IMG/M metagenome (GOLD analysis project Ga0126343, IMG submission 92531) | Coral microbial communities from Lord Howe Island, Old Settlement Bay, Australia - Cyphastrea 2 metagenome | ecosystem: Host-associated > Invertebrates > Cnidaria > Coral ... | reverse complement strand
TCCTTCGACAGGCTCAGGATGAACGTCCTTCGACAGGCTCAGGATGAACGTCCTTCGACAGGCTCAGGATGAACGGAGTGGGGTGGTATTTTTGTGTCCACTACTATCGTTAGTACCAACGTACTGATATTCTGGGCAGCTTTGTCTTCACCGATCTGATGACTGGGGGTGTAGAGACTCCGACGAGTCGCTACGAATTGTTTTGCCATCAAGGGGCACTGCTGCTCCGTTACATATAGCTGTAAGGATTCACCATGATCAGGCATATTGGGAAATCTGTTGCCAACTTCTTATCCGCCGTGTCCATGGCGTTACCCGTCAGTGTTCTGGCGACGCAGGCGCTGGCCGCCACAAGCGATGCCGGCCAGCGAACGCTGAATATTTACAACTGGTCCGACTACATCGCCAAAGACACCATTGCCAACTTTGAAAAAGAGACAGGCATCAAGGTCAATTACGATGTGTTTGACAGCAACGAGGTGCTGGAAGCCAAACTGCTCTCCGGCCAGTCCGCTTACGACATTGTGGCGCCTTCCGCTGACTTTCTGTTGCACCAGATCAAGGCCGGCGTGTATCAACCACTGGATAAGAGCAAACTGCCCAACTGGAAACACCTTGATGACGAACTGATGACCCTGGCAACCAACTACGACCCGGGCAACCAGTTTTCGTTTCCATACCTGTGGGGGACCACCGGCATTGGCTACAACCCGAAGCAGGTGCAAGAGGTGCTGGGCGAAGACGCCCCGGTAGACAGCTGGAGCCTGCTGTTTGACGAAAAGTACATCAGCAAGCTAAACAAGTGCGGTGTCGCCTTTCTGAATGCCCCCACAGAAGTCATCCCGGCAGCACTGAACTATTTGGGGCTCGACCCCAGCTCAACCAGACGCGAGGACTACGCCAAAGCCGAAGCGCTGCTGATGAAAGTGCGCCCTTACGTTACTTACTTCCACTCTTCCCGTTCCATTTCTGACCTGGCCAACGGCGATATCTGTGTTGCCATGGGCTGGTCCGGCGATTTGCTGCAAGCGGCCGAACGGGCAAAAGAGGCAAACAACGGTGTCACGATAAAATACAGCATCCCCAACGAGGGTGCCGGCCTGTGGTTTGATATGGTCGCCATCCCGAAGGATGCAAAAAACACCGAAGAAGCGCACATCTTCCTGAACTATCTGTTGAGGCCGGATGTGATTGCCAATATCTCCAACTACGTGGCCTACGCCAACCCGAACAAGTCAGCCACAGAGCTGGTCGATGCAAAAATCCGGGACAACCCGGGCATCTACCCCACAGAAGAGACCAGACAGCGCCTGTTTGTCTTTAAAACCCTGCCGCCACGGGTCAACCGACAGGTGAACCGACTGTTCACCAAGTTGACGTCCGGGCAATAAGGCCACGAAAACCGGGGGAGCACAAAGCTCCCCGGTCAACAGTCGCCATTCACAGCATCGACATCAACGACGTAAACAATGATGACGAAAAACCCGCATAGTCAGTCAACAAAAAGCCGAAGCCCCAGTTAATAATGGCAGTCACAACACATTCTCCTGTAACGATGAACACTACCGGTCGATAGACAACAGGCATTTCATTCCGTTCATCGTCAAGGCATTTAATATTGCTGAGCACCGATCGGATCACCGTCAATACACGACAGTTTATGGCAGTGGTGGACACAAAAACACCACCATATCCCGTTCATCCTGAGCCTGTCGAAGGACATTCATCCTGAGCTTGTCGAAGGATGCGGGCAGCACACTTCGACAGGCTCAGTGTGAACGGTGGTACGGATCTGTTTACTGCCTCCCCTATTTTTTTCCTTGCCGAAGCGAAACAGTCCGACTCGCCGTCAGAATGTCAGAGAATCTTCCAGCTCAGCCTTCCAGATCGCCATGGCCAGCGCTGGCACCCGCAGTACTTTCGGCGTGGGAATCCACTTGTGCCTGATACGGGCAAACACATCAAACCGCTCAGCCATACCGGCCATCGCTTCGGCCACCACACGCCCGGCAATGTTAGTCAGCGCCACACCGTGGCCGGTATAACCGTGGGCCGTGTAGATGTCATTGCCCAGGTGTTCAATGTGGGGCATGTACTCGCGGGTAACGGCGAATAGTCCGCCCCAGTGGTACTCCATTTTTACATCATGCAGCTGCGGGAACACTTTTAACATACGCTGGCGCAGACGGTCTTTGGTATCGCTGTACTCGCCATTAAACGGATGATTGACGCCACCAAACAGAATCCGGCCATCGGCCGTCGGGCGAAAATAATCAAGACTGTTATTCAGGTCTGACATGGCCATTTTATTGGTGATCGGCTGTCGGTCACCCAGCGGCTCCGTCACCGCAATGTAAGAGACCACCGGCAACACTTTACTTTCTGCCTGGCGATTAAGACCGTCGATGTAAGCGTTGCAGGCCAACAACACCTGTCTGGCTTTAACGCTGCCCTGTGCGGTTTTAATCACGTTCGGCTGGCCTTTGACCAGCTGTACCGCCTTACTGTTTTCGTAGACCCGCGCGCCCAACTCAACCGCCGCCCGGGCCAAACCCAGTGTGTAGTTCAGAGGATGCATATGGCCACTGTTGCTGTCGAACAGTCCACCCAAGTACTTTTCCGACGAGGTCACCTCGCGGATTTTATCGCTGTCCCACCAACTGACGCTGGGGTAGTCGTAACGGCTCTGCTTCAGCTCCAACCAGGACTTAAGCTCTTTTTCCTGACTGGGCTTGTTGGCCAGCTCAATGTAGTTTTGCTGGAAATCACAGTCGATATTGAACTCGCTGATCCGCTCACGCACAATGTCCAGAGACTCGCACGAGAGATCCCAGAGTTTCTTGCCCCACTCAGGACCAAAAGTTTCGTCCACTTCACGTAGGCCCAGACAAAACCCTGCCAGGCACTGCCCACCGTTACGACCGGAGGCCGCCCAGGAGATGCGACCCGACTCCAGCACCACCACGTCAAAGCCCCGTTTGCGTAATTCAATGGCGGCATTGAAACCGGTCATGCCACCGCCAATAATACAGACGTCAGCGGTAATGTCTTCGTTCAGGGTGGGCTGAAGCGGCAGCGAATGCCCGGTGGCCTGATAATAAGAATCAATATATTCGCCATGCTGGCTCATGCAAAACGTCCACTCAATGTTATAAAAGCACTAATATTATAGGTTCGGAGGTTCGTCAGGGAGCCAGCCGGCAGCTCTGGCTCCATGCGGGTAAAATATTACGACAACTGACGTTAAGTTGAATGCTCGACGACAAACGATGGCGGATTATCCAAGGGATGGCATATGCTTACAAGCGACGTTAGCGTTGAAACATACGGCACAGGGCATAAATTGTGGGAAGCGGTTGGTGTGTACGGTACGGCGAGATGCTTGTAATAAAAACGCAGCTGATTATCATTACCAGATTTTCCTCCTGAACTGAAGGATATACTTACTCGATGCATTGTCCATTCTGTGGTGCTGCTGATACAAAAGTCATTGACTCCCGCCTGGTGGCCGAGGGTGCCCAGGTGCGCCGGCGTCGGGAATGCCTTACCTGTATTGAACGTTTCACCAGCTATGAAACGGCCGAACTGCTGCTACCAAGACTGGTCAAGCGTGATGGCAACCGCGAGCCATTCAACGAGGACAAACTTCGGGCCGGCATGTCCCGCGCTCTGGAAAAGAGACCGGTGGGTGCAGAGCAACTGGAAGAGGCGCTCAGTCGTATTATTCATCGTCTGCGCGCCATGGGCGAGCGGGAAGTGAGTTCACGCATTCTGGGTGAAGAGGTGATGCGTGAACTGAAACAGCTGGACGAAGTCGCCTATATCCGTTTCGCCTCTGTCTATCGCCACTTTAAGGATCTCAACGAGTTCCGCGAAGAGATTGAGCGCCTGAAAACCGAGGAACGGAACCATTAATGCCGCTGATTCTGTTCGGCCTGGCCATCATCGCTTTAGTGTTCGGCCCGCAACTGTGGGTGGCGAGCACACTGCGACGCTATGCCAGCGAGCGCCCTGACCTGCCCGGCACCGGTGGCGAGTTGGCCGCACATCTGATTACCCGCTTTTCACTCAATGGCGTCACCCTGCGCGAAGGGCAAGCTGGGGAAGATTACTACGACCCGGAGCGTCGAGTCGTCTCCCTGAGCACCCCACACTTTCACCACAAATCCATCGCCGCCGTAGCCATCGCCGCCCACGAAGTCAGCCATGCATTGCAGCATCAGCAACAACACCGCGGTTTTATGCACCGTCAGCGCCGACTGCGCCTGGCCATGATGATCGAGCGATTCGGGGCCATGGCGCTGATGGTGACACCCGTCATCTTCCTCATTACCCGCGTACCACAAACCACGCTGATCACCCTACTGCTCGGGGCTTCAGGGATGATTGCCTCTTTATGGGTGCAGTTAATGAACTTGCCGGTGGAGTTGGACGCCAGCTTTAACAAGGCGCTGCCCATTCTGGCCGAAGGTTATCTCCATCAGAAAGACCTGCCCGGTGCCCGAAAAGTCCTCAAAGCCGCTGCCATGACCTATGTTGCCGCCGCCCTGGCCAGTTTGCTGAATATCGGACGATGGATTTCCATTATGCGCCGCTGACATACGGCAACGGTAAAATAAACCTGAATTCTGGGACAAAACTGAGTCGATTTTGCCTGATACGATCAGAAAAAAGTCAAAAATGTATATAAAAAGTAAAAAATACCCAATGGCAAAAAAACGACAACTGTTGCAACTGCTGCAACAGTAACCATCGGGAGATTATTGCTATGTCAGCTTGCCTTACCCTGCCCCGCCCGCGGCTCAGTGATTGATCCAGGTCAATTTTTATCAGGGTCGGCCATTTATAATGGCTTTCTATTTTTGGTCAGCACCATCCGCCTGATAGTTCGCCTGCACCGGTTACCTGCATTTTCTTCAGTCTGTTGATGCCAGCCTAGCGTTTACGATTCTTATCCATTACCAAATGGTGGTGTTAATGAACAAAGTTGTCGATAGAGCACTTGCATCAACCCTGGATCGAAGAACCTTTGTCAAGTGGGGTGCGATGGCTGGGGGAGCCGCCGCAATGAGTGTCAACAGCCTACCGCTGAAAGCTGTCACGCCGCCCACCGATGATGCACCTTCGCAAGAGACCAAAACAGTCTGGTCTGCCTGTACGGTGAACTGCGGCTCGCGCTGCGCCCTGCGCCATCACGTCAAAGACGGTGTTATTGCCTACACGACCACGGACAATACCACTCCGGACACGTACAACAACCATCAGGTTCGTGCCTGCCTGCGCGGCCGCTCCTTTCGCAAACGGGTGTACAACGCTGATCGTCTGAAATACCCCATGAAACGCGTTGGCAAACGGGGTGAAGGCCGGTTTGAGCGCATCAGCTGGGATGAGGCGTTTGACATCATCGCTGACAATCTCAAGCGCATCAAAGCCACCTATGGCAATGAGGCGATCTACCTCAACTACTGCACCGGAACCCTCGGTGGCACGGTGTCCAAATCCTGGCCACCGGCGGCAACACCGGTTGCCCGCCTGATGAACTGCTGGGGTGGTTATCTGAATCATTATGGTGACTACAGCACCGCGCAGATCGGTGTCAGTCTGCCCTATCTGTACGGTGGCACCTGGATAGATAACAACTGCACTTCCGATGTCGTTAATACCAAACTGATCGTTAACTTTGGCAACAACCCGGCCGAAACCCGTGCCAGCGGCGCGGGTATCTCCTACGTCCTGTCAGAGGCTCGTGAGCGCAGTCACGCCCGCATGATTGTCTTCGATCCACGCATGACCGACTCAACGCTCGGTGACAGCGATGAATGGGTTCCTCTGCGCCCTGGCACAGATGCCGCGCTGGTCGCGGGCATGGCCTGGGTGATGATCACGGAAAACCTGGTGGATCAGGCATTTCTGGATAAATACACCGTCGGCTACGACGAGGACTCCCTGCCTGCCAGTGCCCCGAAAAATGCCTCCTGGAAGTCGTATATTCTCGGCAAAGGGCCGGATGGCACCCCCAAAACACCCCAGTGGGCAGCGCAGATCACCGGCGTACCGGCCAACAAAATCATCCAGCTGGCCCGTGAAATTGCTGCCACCAAGCCGTGTAACATCGTGCAGGGCTGGGGTTTGCAACGTACCGCCAACGGCGAACAGGCTAGCCGGGCCATCTGTATGCTGGCGGTCATGACCGGCAACGTTGGCATTCCCGGCGGCGGCAACGGGGCCCGGGAAGGCAGCTACTTCATGCCGTTTGCGGTGTTCCCCACCCTGAGCAATCCGGTGACCACCTCAATCCCCATGTTCCTGTGGACCGATGCCATCTACCGCCACAATGAGATGACGGCGCTGACCGATGGCATTCGCGGCGCAGAGAAACTGACGCAACCGATCAAGTTTATCTGGAACTACGCCGGCAACTGCATTATCAACCAGCACGCCGACACCAACCGCACCCACGCCATTTTGCAAGACGACAAGCAGTGCGAAATGATCGTGGTCATTGATAACCACATGACCCCGAGCGCCCGTTACGCCGATATCCTGCTGCCGGATCTGACCGCCGCCGAACAACCGGACTTCGCTATTAATGGCTACTCCGGCAGTATGGGTTACACCATTTTCTGCGATACCGCCGTTGAGCCTTTGTACGAGTCACGCTCGGTGTACGACATGTGTACAGGCATAGCAAAACGGCTCGGTGTGGAGCAGGCATTTACTGAAGGCCGGGATCAGGAAGCGTGGCTGCGGCACATCTACGCCGAGTCCCAACGTATGAACCCGATGCTGAAGGATCTGAGCTTTGAAGCCTTCCGCGAGCAAGGCATCGTCAAACAGAAAAATCCTGGCAAACCCATTGTGCAGTTCGAAGCATTTCGTACCGACCCTGAGGCGAACCCACTGGCCACCCCATCGGGCAAAATCGAAATCTACTCTGAACGCCTGGCTGAGATTGCCGACACCTGGACACTGGGCAAAGGCGACGTTATTCGCCCGTTACCGGAGTATGTTTCTTCCTGGGAGGGCCATGAATCCCCCGAAACCAGCCAGTACCCACTGCAAATGTACGGCTTCCACTACAAGGCCAGAATCCACTCAACCTACGCCAATGTAGACGTCTTGCGTGCGGCCAACCCTCAGGAGGTACTGGTTAACCCCATTGATGCCCAGGCACGCAAGATAAACGACGGTGATCTTTTGAGAATCTGGAATGACCGGGGTGAAATCCGCGTGGTTGCCAAAGTCACCCCGCGCATCATACCGGGGGTAGTCGCCATGGGCCAGGGAAGCTGGTACGCACCGGATAAAAAAGGCGTAGACCTTGGTGCCTGTATGAACACGCTGACCACTCAGCGTCCGTCACCGCTGGCCAAGGGTAACCCGCAGCACAGCAACCTGGTCGAAATCGCTAAGGTATAACGGGGGCAGCAAGCCATGGCTCAAATGTCAAACCAACAGCTGGGATTCTATGTCGATACGGCCAAGTGTACCGGTTGTAAAACCTGTCAATTGTCGTGCAAAGACGAAAATGACCTGACACCAGCCGTCAACTGGCGTCGCGTTTATGAGTACGCCGGCGGCAGCTGGTTCCAACATCAGGACGGCACCTTCGACCAGAACGCCTTTACCTACTACACCTCCATTAGCTGCAACCATTGTGCCAAACCGGCCTGTGCCGAGGCGTGCCCAACCGGAGCAATGCACAAACGGGTCAGTGATGGCCTGGTGGTGGTCAACGGTGATGTGTGCGTCGGCTGTCGTTATTGTGAGATGGCCTGCCCATACGGTGCGCCCCAGTACGATGCCGAAAAGAAAGTCATGACCAAGTGCGATGGCTGTTACGACCGGGTTGAGGCCGGCAAAATGCCCATCTGTGTCGGCTCTTGCCCCATGCGCGCCCTGGACTTCGGCCCCATTGAGGGGCTGCGTGCCAGGTACGGCACCGAGGCGGATATCGCCCCACTGCCCTGCTCATCCCTGACCGGACCGTCACTGGTACTCAAAGCCAATCGCAGCGCCAAGCCCTCCGGTGACCGCACCGGGCAAATCATCAACACACGGGAGGTGTAACCATGCATGAGCTATCGCTGGTTGTTTTTACAGTTCTGGCGCAGAGCACCGTTGGGCTGTTTTTGGTGCTTGCCTGTCTGCTGATGTTTAACAACGACAGCCGTCGTCAACACCTGCTGAATAAACTGTTACTGGCCGTCCTGGCGCTACTGGTGCTTGCCGGTGGCGCTGCCATAACCCACCTGGGCCAACCGCTGCGGGCCGTTAATGTCATCTTTGGCCTGGCCCATTGGTCGCCCCTGAGTGTTGAGATCATCACCACCTCACTGTTTGGCGGGGCCGTGTTCGTCTATATGCTCATGGTGCACTTTGATCTTGTTAAACCGCTGCAAAAGGTGGTGCTGGCCGCTGCCATGATCCTGGGCGTAGGGCTACTGTGGGCTATTGCCAATGTCTATACGCTGAAAACTGTGCCCGTCTGGAACAGTGGCTGGACGACCTTCCAGTTTTTCATGACGGCGTTTGTCGTTGGCATTCCGGCCGCTGCACTGTTGCTGAGAACTCAGGCAGCCAACCTGGGTGTGTTCCAGAAAAACGCCGACCGGGCCCTGGCCACAGCCGGTTTTATCACCCTGGGCCTGGTATTAGTGGGTTATCCGCTCTACTTGTCCTGGCTCGGTCAGATGAACCTGGCGTTCAGCCCCCTGGGGCTGCTGGACTACCACGATGGTCTGATGCTAACGCGCCTGGGCCTGTTGTTTGCCGGCCTGGGTATCTGGGTGATTGGGGCAACCCGTGGCCATAACACCGCCACCAGCCTGGCAGCGGTTAGCACGGTTATGGTGCTGACGGCGGAGTTGTGTGGTCGTATTTTCTTTTATGATCTGCAAATGCCTGTTATGTGAGCATCACTTGCACCCACCATACGGCTTTGGTATTGGTGGGTCTCCCCATAAAAAAAACGACAACCTTCTTCTTAATGCCACCCGTTGCAGAACCGGTGGCTCTTTTTTCCGTCAATACTTCGACCAGTTTGCCCAATCATGATTACCTCATCAGTGAAGCACGGATGCTCTCCAGAAGAAGGCTGCCCACCACAACAAAACAAGACGTCAACATGACCCGAAGATCGTGATACTGTACGCAGACCATTTTCCGAGGTTGGATAATTTCTATGTCGCAGCAAATCATTAACGAACTGAACCAGCGCTACACCACCAAAAAGTACGACGCCAGCAAACGTATTTCCGCTGAAGATATGGCGATCATCAAAGAGGCCCTGCGCCTTTCACCCTCGTCAATCAACTCTCAGCCGTGGAAATTTATCATCATTGAAAGTGATGCGGCTAAACAACGCCTGCACGATACCTTTGCCAATAAGCACCAGTTCAACCAACCTCATGCGAAAGAGGCGTCACATACTCTGCTGCTGGCGCACAACCCAAAGTACACCAAAGAGCAGTACAAAAAAGTGGTTGATGCCGAGGTCAGCTCCGGTCATTTGTCCCCGGAAAAGTACGACTACATGCTGGATTACGCTTACCGATTTGCCGAAGCCAACACCGACGACAACGGTTTCAATGGCCACTGGACCAAGTCGCAGGTCTACATTGCTCTTGGCAATATTATGCATACGCTTGCCCGGCTGGGCATTCACTCTACACCCATGGAAGGTATTGACCCTGAGCTTGTTAGTGAGTTATTCAAAGACGAACTTGATGGCTACGTTTGTGAAGTAGCACTGGCCATGGGCTACCCGCTGGAAAACGAGGACTATAACTATGGCAAGCCAAAAGCCCGCCTGGCCCTGGCAGACGTTGTGGCGGTTATCTGACTTGCCCGGTCGAGCACTCCCCGGCACCGCACCAAAAGGAGCCAAGGAGTGCCCCGACCTTTGATCAACGGTTGGCACGGTCGCCAAAACCCTCAGCGATGGTGCCAACGGACAACGACAATCTGAGATGACAACTCAAAAACCACTTGACTCAAACGCCTCATTTCAGTTTCAGCAGATCGGCGTCATTCACTCCTGCTATCGTCAGAAATTTGGTATTCCCCGCCAACCGGGTATTGCCACTGCCGCCGAAGCCACTCTGGAGCTGCTGCCCCCGTTCAACCAGGAGAACCTGGTGCGAGGGCTGGCAGGCTTCTCGCACATCTGGGTGCACTTTATTTTCCACCAGACCATGGACGAAGGCTGGCGGCCAACCATTCGCCCTCCCCGCCTTGGTGGGCGACAGCGTATGGGCGTATTTGCTACCCGCTCCACCCATCGGCCAAACCCCATGGGCATGTCGGTGGTGGAGCTGAAAAAAATAACCTCGGGCAATGGTCGTTTAATACTGCACCTTGGGGCGGTTGATTTGCTCGATGGCACACCGATTATCGACATTAAACCTTACCTGCCGTACGCTGATGCCCTGCCCGATGCCAAAGGTGGCTTTGCCCCGCTGCCCATGCAGATGGCGGAGGTCAAATTTACCGATCAGGCCATGAGCCAGTGTCTTCGTTATGAGCAGCGCACCGGTCGACAGCTGGTACAGCTGATTGAGCAGGTGCTTGGCCAGGACCCTCGCCCGGCTTATTTGCGTGAGACCTCGGGGCGTCGCCATGGTACGGCACTGTGGGATCTGAATGTCGTGTGGGAGCACATTGACGGGTATTTTCTGGTTAAGGAACTGGAACACAAGGCAGCGCAATGATTATCCCCTATAACCTGCTTGATAAAGACACATTGCAAAATCTGGTTGAAGAGTTCGTCAGCCGCGACGGCACCGATAACGGTTACGACGAAACGCTGTCACGAAAAGTAGAACAGGTGTTGTACGGTTTACAATCCGGTGAGTTGGCTGTGGTGTTTGACCATGAAAGTCAGACGCCTAATATTTTGCCCAAAGAGGCGGCACAGCGATTGGCAGCGCAGTCGTGGGACGAACCCTGAGCCCCAACTCAGGAGTAGTCCCGAAATAACTTCCGCATTTATGGAATCTGAACTCCGTTCGGACTGAGCCTGTCAAAGTCCGGTGACAGCACCCTTCGACTTTGCTCAGGGTGAACGGAAACCGGGAAGTTAT
>Ga0126343_10001487_pt1 | contig 11087 bp, 6 predicted proteins | sample Cyp2metagenome_FD_92531 | JGI IMG/M metagenome (GOLD analysis project Ga0126343, IMG submission 92531) | Coral microbial communities from Lord Howe Island, Old Settlement Bay, Australia - Cyphastrea 2 metagenome | ecosystem: Host-associated > Invertebrates > Cnidaria > Coral ... | reverse complement strand
TGAAAAATCTTATACCACTGAGTACTTTCCTTAAATTTCACACTCATCTAGAAGAAAATTCGGTAAGATCGTTTCAAAATGTTTTTGACAAGTCCTCAAGGGTCTTAATTCTTGCATTTCCGATAAATTGAACTTTTCATGGACATCGCCATATTTTAGGGTACCATACCCCTTTAATTTATCGAAATCAGTTTCAAGAAAAAAAAATTAAGTCTACCATAGTTAATGAGTCTGCCATTCAAGCCATGGTTGTGAGGGTGGCAGTGAGCATACACTTCCTAGCACCTTCACTACAAAAGATCAATTCTCCTTACTTTCTGACAGGCATTTATATCAATATTCAATATCTATGTAGTGTTTTCGATTGAAAGGAGAATTAATATGTTGATCGCGGGCGCTGGTATTAAATTTAGAACGCGTTGACAGGAGAGAACTGTTCTATATTACACAGTCTTGGCAGTACAAATTTTGATTCCGTCGCGAATCCAGTGCGTCATGCAGTGAACGAAGCCTTACACATTTCACCAGCCTTGTAGGGTTTTGAAATGCTCGGGTTAACGTTGTTTCTTGATAGCGGATGGTTTTATCATGTTTATTGTTTAATTACTTCCTTAATATAGACATCCCTGGATTGAAAGCCATTCTGAAAGTACCAAACTTTTGTTAGGTCTTAGCGAAACACAATACAACGTCCTTTAAATCGCTTGTTCCTTTAGAAATTAAAAAACTCTCATTTTATTGATTTTCTAAGAGAGGGTAAATAAGAAAGAAGTAGTTGATGAGACGGAGGTAGCCAAGGCTAACAGACTTACTGACGGCAAGCAAATTTAAAATACCACAGAATTTGTTTGAAGAGAATATTGCTTTACATGGATCTAAATAATACATAACCCCTCCTCAATGATGTTGGACTTATCTTCCACCTTGGTGAAACCAAGCAAATATTTTGCCCTACCAGTTTTTACTGAACTAATATACGACACATATGATGCTGATTGGCAAAGCCAGACATTGAGGATTTCAATATACATAATGTGAGTAATTACATCTATTGAAAACTTGAGAACAACAAAAGATCGCCCTTTTTTTCTGTTTACATGTCCTTAGACATAGCGTGCGATCACTTCGCTCCCTTCTAATTACTTTAACTTGTCTACTTTTGAAACGAAAGCGAGAAACACGCGCTAAAATGCTAACAATGCACCACATACCGAGCGTGCATTTATCACTATTGTTACGGTGAAAAGATCTCCGGAAAAACTTAATTCGCTAATTCAGGAGGGATTTGTTAGAAAGAGGACGCGAAAAGAGAGTGATAATATCAATTAAACGTGATGGGTTTCCGGCGAAGGTAGGTGGACTGAAATCGAGCCACGATTAACAAAAACTTACTTCAACACGTGCAACTTGAAAAGATGAATACCAACATAGGAATATTTCCGATTTCTAAAAAGTAATTATATTTTAAGAATGGCAATGGAGTATGATATAATAGAAATCTTGGCAGGACAATAATTGTTTTTGAAATTGCCTGTTCAATTTTCCCTTATATTGAAGCCAGTGAGAATTTTCTAATTTTAAAGCCGTCTCTTAGACTTAGCATCCTTTACAAAAATTAACAAGTAATTTATAGAAGCTACAATTTCAGTTCAGCTGCTTCCATTTCGAGTCATATTTTCCTGCTCAATAGGTTTATTTAAAATTACTGTGTTCTAAGTTCTACTCAGCATAAGGTACTAGAAAACACACTGAGTCATGCACAATTTTGGACCCAGTGTTAAAACTTGTCTGAGCTAAAGTTCTGCGACGGTTCCTTATGCAATTTTGTATTGATGTCTAGAAGTGAGAAACATCAGCCCTATCCCGAAGGATCAGAAAACAAAATTGATTTATGCCCTGATGAGGCAAAGGCGTTAAAAGGGGTGGAATTAAAAGCCACCAAACAAAGACTTGTTATGTTTGGACGTGTAATATAACGAAATACCCGATTTTTCATTTTGTCAATTCAGCCTCATAAACAAAGGTTTAATTGCTTCTGCGTTATTAATCCAGTTTTCACTGATTGAAGAATAATTCTGCTAGCACTCCTGAGGAAAAAAAAAACAAAATAAATACTGTTTTAAGTTAAGGCCACAACATACGAACGACAGAATTTTGGGGCTCCAAGAAAATACGAGTTGAAAATCATTCCAGCATTTGTAGTTTTGATTAAGCTAAAGCACAAAAATTGTGGCAAAAGATTATGACTAAACATGGTCGTTGCTTTCTGAAAAGGAAGAAAATTTAACCTGACGAGAAATTTTTTATCGAATTTGTCCCTTTTTCTTGTGTTTTTTGAATTGAGTATTCCCGATCGCATGGCGAAAGAAAAAATAGTTTTATTGTTAAAGTGCGCCTAAGCTTTGGAAACTCTATATCCTTTCAATTATACGGAGTTTTAACTAATAACTTCATCTCTAAATGCATATTACTAATTTTACTATGCAGCTGAACACCGACTGACTCACGTGAATGAATTAGAGTATTATCTATCTTTAAATGTACGAGTTTCAAAGGAACAATTTAGCTTGCAGATTGGGTTAGCGTGGTCGGCAAAAACATATTGAATACGCCTCAGCGACGAGTTAACGACTTACTTAGTATCTTGAAAAAAACGGCTCTTTTTGAAATCTCTTAGGAACATTGTAGAAGGCAAACTCCGAAAAGGCCTTTTTCTTCAACCGGAAGAAGGTGAGTCCGTTAAATGTTACTTGAAATGAACATGTCAAGTCCCCACAACCCCTGGTATACAAGAAGCGCGTTAAATGTACGCCAGTACAGTTTAAGTAATTTAGCTGGGTTTTCCGTCTGCTCTCATTTCTTCCCTAGAGCAAACAGCAATTGAGATCCCATCAAAATTCCGGAAAATTCTGTCATACACAGAAGCTTGCTATCAAAGCGCACGGCAAACCGACAGAATGATTTACTTTACGAACGTACGTTTTTTCAAGTGTGTATCCAGGCGTCTTCTTTAAAGTTCTCGTTGCATGTAAATTATACAGAAAACAAGGCCGAGATGATTTTCCATTAGAAAGGGACCTAAAACTAACAAATCAATTGGTCGCGTTTCATTATAGCGCAAGGAGGAAGAGTTATAGATTACTTAGAAGACAAAGCAATTGTGTCAAAATAAATTAAATAAATTAAATATAATTTAATTAAATATTCTAATGTTCTTAATCTCGATAATTTTCAAAACAGGGCTACCCAAGGTCTGTATGCGATCATTTTCTGTGGTCAAAACAAGGCAGAAAGTCATAGAAATGTCTTTACATTTGTTCTTTTCAAAGGAAATCTTTTATGAAGAACAAACTGCTAAGAAAAAGACAAAGACGAACCCTAGGAGGGAGCAATTTGTTTTGAATGTTAGTGACGCGTGCGCATTGCACGTTGTAACAGGTGTAACTAAATCTTATGTTCGTGCTATTGTCGTTCTGTGTTTTCACTGCCTTGTGAAGTTACCTTTATCTTTTCTACCTCTCTAAGACGCCCAAAAAGAATAGTTTTCTTTCTTTGGTTTTCGCTTCATGATGAAGCCGTCTTGTTTTTGCGGCTTCAGTCGTAAATGATCTTTTATTGTTCTCGAAGTGCGAAAAATTGGAAGCGACGATCGAAGTTTCTAGGAGGCATTTTCATATCAGTAACAGTGTTGAATCTGTCCGTCCACTGGGTTTGTAATATAAGCAAACATTTTACACTTAAGTAGAAAACTTTCTTTAGATGTCAAATTTCTTGGCAACCCAGAAAAAAATATTTTCTGTTTAATACAGCAACGACGGTAAAGTGTTTCTCTTATTGTTTTTCACGGCAGCAATTCGAATGATGAGAAGTAAACATTTAGGCTTTCTGCCGTAAAAAACAACAATTGCTATAGAAAAACTCTTCAATAAATTAAATTTGTGAATAAAATTAACTCCCACTGGATAAGTTGTTACCAAATATGCCAGCAGAAAGGAAGTTCTTACCAGCAAATCTAAGCTGTAATTACGAAATTCAGGTTTGAGAATTGAGTAAAGCAAAAGGAATTAGAACGAGAGGATAAACTGAGCGAGTTTGTTCATAATTTTCGTTTATTTTGTCGAAACAAAGCCCAGGCCTTATTAGAGATATTGTAAAAAGAAAGAAAAGGTAAACGAGAATTGCAGCTGCTGCGCTTTAAGATTTTCACAGCTCATGGCGACGGAATATCTAATGTGTTATTATCAGTCAGGTGCCGCTTGCTTCCAACTTCTAAATGATAGCGACTTATATCGTTACTGGATCACATGTAGCCACTAAGAGCGAAATCAAAAAACTCGACTTCATTACATTCACTTTGTGAAATCCTTGTTTACCTAGGGCGGATAGTAGATTTAGCCTGGCATGTTATTCACGGCGCTCGCACTAAAGACTAGCCGTTTAACACTCATTTCTCTGTTTATCACAAAAAGAGTATTTCGTTCATCTAAGAAGAACAGAAGAAAAAGGGGATTAGGTTTATTCGGCGAGCATTTTCTAAGCTTAAGGTGAATTTAGCTAGCGTAGTAAATAAGTAGTTTGCGGTCCCCTTTCAAAAGCCTCGTGTCAAACACAATCCAGTTAGAAGTCAGCTCATATCAGTTGCAAACCTTTTAAGTTAGAGGACGGAGAATTTTGCAGGAAATATCAAATGATGTGATTGTTTGTGTTTTTCAAATTCCCATTTTGTGCGTATTAACTCCTGTTCTATAGTTCTTCGATTGTGTTTTTTTATTGAAAAATTGATCATTTGTATTTCTATTTTAAAAAACCTCGCTCTTTCGAATATTGATAACCCAAGAGAACGCTTTCAAAACCGATAAAGATCACAGCTCTTTTATTTCTTTAGCAGAATCACGCAGTTTCGATTTCCTGCGTGTCTCGTACGTGACCGTGCGGCTTCGCTAAAAAAAGTAGCGTTGTTATGCGTGACGTGAGCGCACTGCGAGGGCTGACGCACCTACGCTTCAATTTGTCAATTTTGTTATCACTGTGTTCCAGTTTCATTTTAAAAGCATGCGTACGTATGATACGTAAGTCTCTACAGTCAACAAAGATACGAAAACAACGCACACAGGCTCAAATAAAGCTTGATGAAAACCTCAATCAAGCAGGACTGAAAGGTATTATGACGAACGTGCTTGCCGCCAAATCTAGCGTGTAGAAGGGAATGAGTAAAGTTGAATAGAAGTATGAGCGCTCTGATGGCTTGCTCAAACAACATCAAAGAATGAGCGGGACCCGGAAATAAATGCCACTTCGCCGATTGAAAGCTGGACAATAAGTTTGCTAAGCAGTTGAAAATGTCCAATTTCCAGAGAATTTGTGCAAAAAAAAATTGTGTAGCTGTCCTCATCAATTCATATTAAGGCGTGGGAAAACTTTTCCATTAAACAGCTAGCTCTCACGAACCTTAAGAAATTCATTTAATGCCGAGATAAATTGCTAATATTACAAGGCCAGGGTTATGCAGATATTTTTTTCCCGTAAAAATTTCGTTCTTTTAATTGCCAGGAGAAATTATCAAAACAGACAAAGATTGTTTGCTAATATAATCGTCAAGTTTAGGAGAGATTTTTTTAGAATTGATCAAAAACTGAATTTCATCGTCACCTGTATATAGGACGAACAATAAAATGCTAACTCATTTTTTCGTCACACAATACCAATTAGCGTGCTTGATGTTCGGTTTCCACGGGGTTTTTTGTTTCAAAGCTTAGCCTCTTTTTTGCAAGAGCATTAAAATCAGTTGTCATCAGGGGCGCGTATTCAGTGTGCTAAATGATTGGAAATCCCACTTTACTTTCTTTCAGGTTTTTCGTGTACTTTCCCCTTGGGGACCACCCCCCGGTATAAACCTGTAAATTAAATCGCACGCATCTCGTATTTTCATCAAAAAGAACACAATAAACAACTATTTAAAATTTGTCTTTTTGTAATCTTACGTCTAAAATGAACGGACAAAGCGAACTTCACTTCGCCGGTAACCTGTTTTCGAGCAAAACGAAAGGTGTTTCGGGCGGGAAAGTTATTCCGCCTCGTACAGCCCCCTTGGAGGTTTTTCTTATGGTCCTTGTGAATGATTGCTGGATATGATCATGTTATTAGGTGTATAGGTGAATGACAAACTAGGCACGCGTTCGCCAACTCGCTGCGACAGCTAACGTGTGCCAAATGAGACTAATTGTTTTCATTGTTTTGATTGGTCAACAGTCAGAAATTGACACTCGGTGAATTGCTACTTGCAAATGACCAATCATACATCAAAAGGAATAAATTGGAAAACCAATGGGAAACGCGTACGCTATAAAGGAAAGATTTGATCAAAAGCGGACAGCTAAAATCTACAACTATGATCTCGTGTGAATATGACAAAGCCGACCAAATATTACACAGTATAGTAGAGCGCTAGTTGCCATTTTTTACTACAAACTCTAAATTAATTCATACCATTACGGTGTTCGCCTTTTTAGTTTTTATTTCGGCCGTGTTTTCTTAGTTAACTACCTAACGACAAGTCTGCTATTTGACCTGATACGCAAAAGACAGATCTTCATAAGCGGTGTGTAACTTACACACTGAGATTAGAATGTACCAGTTCGACTCTACATACGACCAAGAGGTTCCTCACATGTACCCACAGGTAACATAAACATCTTCTCGCTTCGAAAAACTTTCATTTCTACTCCGCTTATCAATGATTTTGTCAATTTATTTTCGCCAGCTCTCCTCAAGACCCTCTCATCTCGAACGCAAATCTTGTAGTCCCGTGGAGCGAATTCGCGGCCACGGTGAAAATCTCTCTGTCGACTCGCAAGGTACGCTTCCATCACAATACTCTCTGATATATTTTTTCTGGCATAAAAAAAATTGTGATTAAGATCGAGCGATGTTTCTCCCTCTTCATGCAGAATTGTTTCAAGATTTGTGTCAAATGCAGGAACACTGGATGATCGAAGGTAACTATGTTAACGTGAAGTTTGCCGCGAGTTAGCGATAATTTTATTAACGTTGGGCACGAAACATCCTGAATAATTGATGAAAACGCGCCGAATTCATTAAACTTAGATTTTAGAGGTATAACGTTTAATTTTCTTTTGCTGGTGGCTTTTTTTAAGCGCGGCCATACCAGTCAAGTACCACTGATGAACAGTTTGTGCCCGAAATCGAAGGAAACTCGACAACTCACAAGGAAGGTAACTGTCAAATATATTATTGTGTTACCAGAAAAAAAAAATCTGAGAAAATTATATGCCATGTTGGAAAGCAACAGGTCTAAGGGAAGTGAAAAACGATTTTTACGTTCTCTTTACAACTACTTTTCCGGTTACTCCGCTTTTTGGAAAGCAATAAATTTTTTTCCCAGTGTTCCCGCGTAGTTGTTAGAGGAACGTTAATTAAGTAGAATTTTGTCAGTAAACACGTGCCATAAGTTCCATTTCTGACTACTGAAACACCAGTGCAATTAGTGTTATCTCTGATGACAACCTCTCCCACAATCTTGCCTAAGTTTTTGCCTCGGGCTTATTTTATTTATGCCTTAAAAAGACCGCTGTAATGTGACGATGCTCATAAATTTAGCGCCGTTCTCTAACTGGAGAAAAGTCACTAAAAACCGCATCAAAAGATCCGCGACGATAAATGGCCTTAACTTTCGATGAATATTTTTCAGGTCTCTATTTGCCTAAAACGAAGTTTAATAGCAGTTTTTTCCTTATTTTGTAGCGATCCTTGATTTGACAGCCATAATACAGTCACCCGGCGTATTATTTTCCCAACAAAAGTTGTACATTTCGCTTGTTTTCCTTGCACTGCCCCCATCCCATTTTTTCATTATGTAAATAAGGCATTCTTTTTTGTTTAGGCCATTCATAACGTTAGTTTTGTTTTGAAAATGAATAGGCATTTTTGTCTAGAGGTATATTTTTTCTCGTTTTGTAGGCAGCTATGCCACACACATTAAAGCCGAGCCCAGAGAGCGAGCGTGTCAGCAGTCCGACCTACTTCGACGAGCATCACTTAAGCAGTCAAACAAGATGGACAAGACCAACGACAACTCTTCTTACATGAGAATGATAAGTGAAAGCCACGCTTCAAGCAGTTCCCCTTTGGTATACACCTGCTCGGCGCAGCCATCAAGTTTTCACTGCATGAAGGGTTACAGACAACTAGCCGCGGCTTATGACAGCACGCCGTTCGATTCTTCGCCAGCTCCCAGTTATCCTTCCATCAAACAAGAGCCTATCGATTACACGACATGTGAAAATCCCTACGAGCAAGGTATGATTAAAGAAGATTTTCGCCTCCATTTTCCAGTGTTTACTGCTCAGTTAATAAGCGAACTGTTCTTTCTACTGTAGCTTCTGCTGTGTTTTATTTTTCATAATTTTTCATGTGTTGCTGCTTCTAAGGCAAATTAAAATCAGCCCCTGTATTTTTGCGCTAATTTAATTTTTTTTCTTCACTTGAACCTTACACTTGTTGAAAGAAACACTTTTGTTGGTCTGTATCACATTTTTATTTGATTTTTTCCCCCACTGACAAATGTAAAGACAATTTTAAAGCCATGACCTCCTAGAGGCTTCCAATTCTTCTTCACTCATTTAGGAATGAAACTTTTATGAAGAGTGAAAGTTATTTTTTAATAAGCCTTTTTTGCTATCTTTACGGCAATTACTACAGTTTTTCAACTCCAATTCTCCGGTTCGATGAACAGCGGTGCATGAAATGTGTCACGTGTTTGACAGGAAAAAATGTTTTGCTTGTAAATGCTGCTCATTTTAGTGTTGTGAAATTTTTGGCAAATCGATAAATGAGCGAGTTGCAAAGTTCTTAAGCTCTGCTCTTTTGTTTCGGTGCTTTCACAACGTATGTATGTTTTTGTGATGAGAACAGTAACAAATGGGTTACGCAGTATATAGTTTGTTGGCGACTTAATGATATGATTTTTTTTTCCTTTCAGAGCGTTTACAAAGTCTCGCGTCTTTTCACCATCAAGCGCATCAGCAAGCAGAGTGTTATGGCCTCCAAACATCTTCAACAGAAGGTAAATTTTTCGTCATTGTGCAATACCACTCGCTGAATTGTTTTTCATTCTAATTAGACATTTTGATAGCCCACACATTATGAATATTCATAGCGCTTTGATTTTATGATAGAAAATGTTGAAATTAATTTTAATTGTTATGGAGTGAACTGAACACAATATCTTAAATTTGGAGCGCAGATGTTTTTTGGCATGATTGCTGCATCACTTTAATATTTTCTTTGGCAAACACATATGAACTCATGACAGCCTTAAGCCAGATGCTCTCTCTCTCTCTTCCAAAACCAATTTCTTGCTGTTTTTCATTTTGGATTCAATATGAATAATTTTAAAACATTTCTCGTTCTAGATTTTTCTATGCCGAAAAAATTCTCTTGACTTTAGAATTCTTGTTTTTGTATGTGTTGTTTTTTGTGTGTGAGTTATGATGCTTTTCTCCACTTAAAAATCTTAACAAAAAAAAATACACGCTAATTGAGGTAAAAACATTTTCAAAGGGTTTTAGGAAGATCCCTTAGTTTACATTTAAGATGAAACATGGGCTTAGCTACAACGGATATTCATTCCTCATCTTTCCTCAAATTCGCTATGCCAAGTAGTGTTACAATCCAACTTTCAGATTTCACACAAGCTAAGAAGCATTGTTTGCATTTTGTATTTCTGTAATTAAATTATACGTTGACAGCGGTACATTCATAAGGACATTTTAAGCCTTGAAGCATGGTAAAACATGATAGGCCTTTCCAAACTTTTTAAAATTAGTTTAGGTTTTGAGAGCCATTTACTCGGCATTGTCAAAGGTAATTTAATTTGCTCGGTGCAGGACAGTCGTTTAAAATTCACAATCGTGACGCAGGTGTATTTCAGCGTTGAATGGGCTAAATTTCAGCTGATTAGTGTTTTAGAGTTCTCTTCCTACTGAACATCTATTCACCGCGCACAAAACCTTCTTCTCTACCGGCACAAAATTAGTTGCAAAAGTGTTATACATGACCTTTTAATTTCCCAATTGCGTTCAAATGAGGGAGACGAGATTTGTTCTCTTGTGCGATCATGTAGAGAAGCGCAATGCTATACAAAAAAAGAGCATTTATTGACAGTGAATAGAATAAAAAACACACGTCTTTACTCTGCTCATTTTTTATTATACAAATAAAGAAATTAAGGTGTGTTGAAGTTCCGTATATGAGATTTTTCGGTAAAGCTTTTGTCTGTAGACGTTTACTAAAATGCGAAAATGTTGAATTTTGAATATGAAGAGGTAACAGTAATGTTACCAAAGAAATTATTTTCTTTTTGAATGCAGTTATCTTTCTTTGGTTTCAAAAAAACTGACGTAGAAAGGTCTGAATTGTTCTCCATACGAGCAACAGCCGATGATTTCATGGGGTTCATGTTTTGTCCTTGTTTATGCGGACGTTGGCTCCTTTCATTCGGTTAATTACATAAGTAGGTAGTTTCGTCTGATCGTGGTAAGATCAAACACTTTGCCCACAATTCAATCAACCCAACTCAATTGAATTTGCCATTTCACAGCTTCACAGTTTCGCAGTGTTATGAAAAGTTTAAATTTTCTTATGCAACTGGTAATCAAATCTACACTCGAGTGTTTCAGGGCCAAGAGAAACATTCATACACAAAGTACAACCAATAGTAATAAAATACTTTACAGGTTCTTTAATTTCGAAAACGGAAGCCCCATGCGTTTCAGAAAAAAACAGAAAAAACCTCCGGGCAAATGAAATCACCTGCGGTTTTATAGATGGTCTTCCTCCTATGTGAATCGGCCAAACCGAACTCATCCTGCTTATTATGAACTAAAATCTATAATTTCTGCCAAAATAATTTAAAGATGATTTTATGGGGTTTTTCGTAACGCATGATCGATTCATGCTGTGTGTCATTTGGTTAGTTTTGTACCCCTTGACCTCCTCGACTGCAACATTACTGTTCATTTGTAGTTGTGTTCATCTTCGAGCTTTCTGACCGCAGCAGTTTATGCTCG
>Ga0126343_10001486_pt1:0-10000 | contig 11087 bp, 7 predicted proteins | sample Cyp2metagenome_FD_92531 | JGI IMG/M metagenome (GOLD analysis project Ga0126343, IMG submission 92531) | Coral microbial communities from Lord Howe Island, Old Settlement Bay, Australia - Cyphastrea 2 metagenome | ecosystem: Host-associated > Invertebrates > Cnidaria > Coral ... | reverse complement strand
ATGATAGTAATTTTCTTAGAGGATTCTGACCAAGGGTGGAAAGTGTAATGAGATTAGCTCTATGTGAAGCACCAACCCATGAGATAAGGCCAGGAACTACATGCCCTGTTTTCGATAAGTGTGTGGGTTCTTTAACTTCCCCTGCTAACCATCTAACACTGAAGATGCAAGAGACAGGGTCTACGGTTTAAAGTCCTTATCCACATCTCACCATTTGCAGATATAATTACAAAGGCAGCACATTCTCCTCAGTTATTTTAAGACCCTGAGTGTTGGTCAGGTCTGGGGTTCGAATCGTTGACCTCCTGCACAGCAGACTAGCGCTCTACTGAGCTAACCAGGCCTCATCCTTCTCATTGAATGACGATGTCATTTGTAGTTTTGATGTAGTGTGATGTGCATTTATTAACTACAGCTAAGCAAACAAATGAAGACAATATACCTCCCGTGGCTTGAAATTTTTGCCACGCACAAAGTAACGATATGTTCCAGCAGTAAGCTTTCTAGTTGTGGGAACCTGATCTTCAGCTGTTTGTTTCAACCGATACTTAATGGAGAGGAATCCATTTGACATACCAGTCACAACATGTGCATCATCAGGCTGTCATCACAATCAAACAAAACAGTTACACATTACAATAATTATTAGAACAATTGCCATAGGTCTATCACAACATCTTGCCAAGAGCAAAGGACTCTGAGGCACTAGAAAGCCAGTTTATAATAAAAAAATTAAGTTGTTGACAACACCAAAAATGTCAAAATAAACAGCCAAATATCTGTTTGAGAAGAAGATTACGGACAACAAAGTGTCAAACCTTTCTGGTAGTTGTGGATACGTAAGAGTTTTCCTTTTCAAATGGAACACTAGCTTCTTATAGTTGTGTATAAACAGCTCTTTTCTCCATCTTTGGAAATCAAAACAGTTTCTAAACTCTGATATATATGTCAAGTAATTGTCAACCCTGTTCTATGGACTATGCAGGTGATCAGAAAGAAAGTTGAATCTGAATACATTCCATCCTACATGAATAAATTTCAAGAGTCAAAGAGTTAAATAATATGAATGTGGACACAAAGTTTAAGTAAATGTCAAGAATTATTGAATTGAAGAAAAAAAACTTACTGAGACTGCAAGACTAAGAATGGGTGAAGGATAGTCCATGCTGTGAACAACTGTATAATCTCGGACATCATAGATTTTAACATGCCTGCAGTATCGATGTAATAATAGCAAGTCAGAGTGTTTTTTAGGCAGGTGATCTGCTTATTTTGGTGCCATAGTTTAAACTACATATCAGTTATAAAGCTTGTATCTATGTAATACGTACAATAAATCACATATGAACAGTCACAGTCACATATCACGAAATGAAATCAAAAAACCTGTCAAGTGAGCCAGATAGAAGATGCTGGTGTTCCCCATCAAAGCAAATGGATGTTATTGTTTTTTGATGGTTTGAAAATCCTGCCAGCAGCCTGCCACCTCCTAAAATGTCCCAGACTTTGATAATGTTACTTCCTGAAAGAAACGTTATGAGAGAAAATCAAAGTGTACATACCAGAACAGTAACAGCCAAGAAAATTATGTTAGTTATTCAAAGTGGCCACTATAGATATTAATAGTAACTTAGACAAGATTTATCCTTTACAATTTTATATTATTTTGTACAATACTGTAGTGTTGAACTCCAAAAGTAAACCTAATAAGGCAGCGAGGAAGGCGAAAGACAAGAGTACCAAAAAGTTGCGACCTTTTAAAAGAAGCCATAAACAAAGACTAACTGGAGTCATTATGTTTGGATCAATAAAAAAAATTAATTGCCCACAAGTCACCCTTGCGAGGGCGTGAGGGTGATGAGGCGGCAGCATTATAGAGCCACATGTGTGAGTAGATTTTGGTGCAGGGAGAAAGAATCTTGAAAGAAACATAAGGTAATGTAAGAGTGACTTCATCGGTGATTGTTTTTGATTAGCCAATGGCATCGCAATAACATTATCCAAACCAATCACATCAGGAGAGTTATGCTCGGTGTGAAATGGTTTGACAAGAGTTGACAAGCCTACATGTTTCTCTCGTTTATTTGTACATTTGCCTCTCTCTGTTCGGTCTCTCAATCTTTTTTGTTGCTTCAATCGTGTATACGAAGGGTACTTCATATTGGTTGTGTTATAAGGAGGAATTTTAAGCAGAGGTGACGCTTTTTAAGTTTGAAATTTTTCCAGAAGTAAGCTTTTTCGAACTTGTATGTGACAAAGGCCAAGCGGCGAAGAGATTGAATAAATTATCGGCTCTTAGCACTATCCTGCTTTGCTTTTTGTTTCCTTCCTGCCAAAGTCTTTTTTTGGTCTAAATCACTTAAGAAAAGTTCTAACCCTACGAGCACTGGGGCTTAAATGTTTTTCCTGCGAACACAACAGATGAAAAAGAGTTTTAATCAAACCGTGCTATAAAACAATTTGGATTCCGCTGTTAATCGGCAAGTCCCTTCGGTGAGTTTAACACCTCTGTAATTTGTCATGTGTTTGTGTTGTGCAGTTAAGGCTCATTTCTACTGCAAGATATGATTTTAAATCTCTCTCAGCATTTGCTTTCTAGGGACAAAATAAGGAATATACCGTAAACATGTTGCTTACTTGCATTCTATATTGTGATGCCGGGCTCGATTGTTTGATCAGAACTGTTTGCAAGTACAGTATGTTGATTCTTATCACGGATATTGTATTTGTCATCATATGTTTTTCTTCGTAGACGGCATAGCTTAACTTCGAGAAAGCTACAAGTTTGTCTACAGACGTTCTTACATGTTTCTTGCATCTATCTGGTTGAGCTTATGTCGCCCAATATAAAAAAAATGTAGCTGTTTTTGCGCAACTCTGTTGACTGTTTTGCGAACTGTATATGCAATTGGTCGGATTATAAGTTCTGGACTTAGTTCAGGCCAGACCTTCTTTCGATCCTCCATGTGGATCTTATCAGCTGCCGGTTGTTCTAAAATACTGTGAATGAAGTTTTGGCACGCAACTGTCACAGTTTTTACTTGTTGGCACTCTACCGTTAGGTATTACTAGTTAATATTAATATCTTAATTGAACACTTTCCCAATGGGTTTTTTCAGGATCAATTGAAACAAATGATAATTAAAAACAAATACAATGTAAATGAACATAACTTGGTCAAAAACACCAACCTGGCAGGAGGTGCATCATCAGTTGACTATTTACAAGTGTGACTGAGGGGTTGAACTCAGGACTACCGAGAACAGCACCAGCTGGAGATCAGAGCAGGACTTCATGTCCAGCTCCCTAACCACTCCGCCACACTGCTCGTTATCAATTACCTTTTCATTCATATAACTGTCCTTTCTTCATGCATTTAGTTGCCCAACACATCAAAGAATTCAAACAATATAATTTGAAGAGTATCACATCTGGTTGTCAATTATTTTACTTACCTGCAGAGATACAAATTCCACCCGTTGGAAATATCTGTACACACTCAACTGGGTGTCCATGGTCCATGGATAAAACACTGCCTTGCCTACGTTTGTCCCAGACCTTTAGACAATGGTCATAGGAACCTGCAACAAAGCATGAATGAGGTAACATATAATGGCAACTTCCTTAAAGATCAAACTTGATTTAACAGCACCTTCCTTAAAATAAGCACCTTTTCTACTAAGTACCACCAGGCCTCCACCAAAAACAGCTTTTTCTGCATATTAAGCATCTAACATATTTTGTTATACGCTCTTGAAAGCATGTTATGTGTGTTTGGCCCTACTAATCAGTAGTCAAACAGGCAAGTACATTCTGATATATATGTCCCATTACGACAATACAGAAGGGGCCTTTCTCTCTTGGAATTTTGACCGTCAACTTTGGTCAGGACTCTGCTGAAAAGAGACCACCACTCTCTTACACACAAAGTTACAGTTCATAATAAGTGTTATTAATAAAGGATAAATAGGTACTTGGATTACCTGTTATGAAGATGTCTTCATCGGTTTGGCTAACAATACCACACCTTACATAATCCTACAGAGAAATAGAGAAATTTACCACTCAATTCAAAACTGCAGAAAAAAATTATAGGTCACCGTAGTCGTTTTTAAGAAAATGATGATTTACCTCTTCGGAAAGGTCCAGTTGTCAAATAAATAGAATAAAATTACAAACCCGTTTTTATTATTTATTTGAATCATGTTTACTGTAGGTAGTGTCGGTCAACACTATCGTTCGGCACTCGGTCAGGGCTATTGGTCGACACTTGGTCGATATGTTGGCCAAGTAGCGGTCGACACTCGGTTGACATATCGGCCAAGTGTTGGTCGAATATCAGCCGAGTGTCGGTCCAGTATCGGTCCAGTATCGGTCAATATGTCGGCCGATACTCGGCCGACACTCGATCAACACCCGACCGATACTTTACCGATACTAGGCCGATATCTTTCTTTTGAGCGTCTAATTATCAGCCGATAGTGTCGGTGATCTATCGGTGAACTATCAGCGAGCTATCAGTCAACTATCGATAAATTATCGGCGAGCTATCGGTCGACTATCGTTGATCGGCGAGCTATCTTTGATGTAGTGTTGTGGTGGTACGGTAAAAGCGTTGCGGTGCTACAGTAAAACAGGTAGTAGTTATTCATGGCTAGGAGCGGACTCCTTCCTTAACTCAGTCTACCACGACGTGGTAATGAGTATACAGTGAGGATATATAACTATCGACACACCATTAGCGGAGTGTTGGGCAATATACGACCAACATATCGACCAAGACTCGACAAACACTTGGTCGGCCAAGTATCGACCGAGTATCAGTAAAACATCGGCAGACTATGGGTTAAGTATTGATAGGGTATCGGCCGAGTCTCGACGAAACTAAAACTGCATCGGTCGACACAGACATCCGTCGATATATCGACCGATAATCAGCTGATGCTTGACCGATACTCGACCAACACCCGGTCTAGTCGCGGTCGATATGTCGGCCGAGTAGCAGTCGACACTCGGTTGACATATTGGCCGAGTGTCGGTCGATATAACGACCGATAGTGTCGACCGACACTACCTACCTACAGTAAACATGATCCATTTATTTTACTTGCATTTCCTACTATAATAATAACCTTTAAGCCTAATAGTATCTTTAGTTAAAACTGATTGTATTAAGGTTTTATTTTTTAAACTTTTTACTTCTACTACATTATATAATTTATACTATACTGAGTTAGCCATTTGAACAGTTAATTCTTTAGTATATAATGTAATTTAGCTTTTAATTTTAATGAGGACCTCCAGGGCTCCAGACTAACTTTTCAGCTTGCTAGCTCAGTGACAGGTTTGATTCACCAGCCAAAACAATTTTTTTACTAGCCAGACGCAGACATTTGTTACAGTAATGTGAACAAAAAATTCTCTCAGACTTGCAAGTTGCCAGTTTTTTTGCCCTTGATTCTCACAGAACCGCCATCAAAACTTTGGAACTACAGTTGAACCTCCCATGAGTAACTACTGAAAATGTCAAGCTTATGAGATCGAGGTGGTCGCAACTGGAGGTTTGGCAGCGCTGAAAATTTTCCTTTCAAAATACCGATTCGCGCTTTTCAAGAACAAAATACTGCATTCCACATTTGCTCTATACGTTGTTAACGTAGGCATCGATGTTATAATATTATTATGGCGTTGTTCAACAACAAACCAAAGTTTTGGCTTCCGTGAGAAATTCTCACAGAACTTCGTAACTCACCAGCGAAAAAAATGCCAATTAACTTTACAAGGTGCAAACATAGGCATTGATATTATATCAGCATCATTCAATTTTTTGAACAACAGCAAATTTTTAAATGTTTTAAAACGTAAATGACCTCCAGATGCTGTGTGCATGAAATGTATATCCCTAGAGTTCCATATAATTTCACACAGGTTATCATTAGCGGCAAGCAGTAAAATAATAATTTTTGTTTGTTGTTGATTGCATTTTTGGCTTTTGCCATTGCCACTGCCATTATCATTTAGAGAGGAAGCCACATCAGCCTCAGCTGGTTTTCATGCAGGTCCTCTATCCTGGAATTTGGGAAAGTTGGGTTTTATGGAGGGAGGAAAACTGGAGAACCTGCAGAAAAACTCTCAGAGAAAGGTGAGGACCAACAACAAACTCAACCCACATATGACACCATGCTGGAATTCAACCTAGGCTAAAATAACCAAGGCATGACCAAAATGTCTGATACATGTACAATAATATTTATGCTTCTGAACCATACCAAAATGGCATGATTAGGTATTTAATGCATGACATTACAGCCACATCAGGTCAGTGACTTGACATTAATGTTAAGGTGTGCAATAAAGACACAAGACCCATGCCTGTACTGCAAGGAGGACATTGCTGCTGGAATAATTACGTGGGGCCAAGTTAACCCCGCCAGAGAACAAATGTCCCCTCCCTGACAGGCTCCAGCGCAGGGCTGAAGGGGTGCTGCAGGCAGCAATTTCTCACCCATATAATTTATTAAAAGTTATTTAGAGTTATGTTCAGGTGCTACGGTGGTTTGGGAAAAACCTAGTTTAAACCAACAAGTTCATCACGCCAACCTGACACTTACACTTTAGGCTTTATATTCTTTCAAACACTTTGTAACTCACTCAAATATGTAATCAATTTTTGTCACTTAATCATAATCAATTATGCATGTTTCGCCTAGTTGTTATATAGTCCAAACGGTTTTTCAAATATTCTGCAACTGATGATGTTTGTAACATCGAAAGAATGTCAAAAAGAATGTCATAATCTCCTTAAAAATCGCAAAGTTATGCGTCAATAACAAAGGTTAACAAGAATGGACTGAGGGCTCAGGAAGCTCTAATGACCGGCAGAGAAAAACTCCATTAATGTTTGAAGCACTGGTAAATGTTAGTGTCTATACAGCCAACAGGATTTTTTGCTGTTTTGGTATCTCTACAATGTGCAAAAACGCATTCTAAGTAATAAAAATTGGATTCCGACGTTTTAAAGCCCGAAGATCAGGGGCGTAGCCAGGATTTCTAGGAGGGGTGGTTCCAAATTGGTTCCAATGAAAACGGTTAGTCTAAAATCCTTACATAAACAGAATAATATTAGACGCCTTGGTTGCCGTTGAGTGAACATGTTTATCACTTCCTCGATATTTATGTCTTGGTGGTAACTGATGTTCATCAACGCCAGCCCAGACTCTCGCTCGCTTTATATGGTCGTGTACTGAGTGAGCGCTCACATTAAGGTGACTTCACCGACAACGTGCACAAATTGAGGAACAAGGTGTGGATGTTAGGAAAGAATTCTCGTTCGCATGCTGCGAGTGTCTGAACTGCACTGGTGGGAAGGTTGGCATCCTCAGTGCTGCACCACTTTCTCTTCCATCGTAGGAGCTCAACAACAACCACATGAGGAGAAGGAAGGTCATTCTCATAAAACTCCAGCATTGCTTCAGTGTCAGGATTTCTGTCTCCGACGGCTACCAGCTCAGGAAGAAGGTTAAAGAGGCTGGACAAGACAGCATCATCAGTAAGAGTAATCGGATGGTGTCTGGGCTGGTACAATGGCGCAATGCTACTGCTGATTGGTCCGGCGCGGAATGGAAGGTACAACACCTACATTTGCCGCAGTACTGACCGCCAGAGCCACTCGTCGAACCACTCGTCCAGATGTCTTCAATGTTGTCTCAGATGTCCTAGAGATCGTCCGCGACATTATTACTGTTAATGTATGCCTCATAGAAATCTAGATCTCTCTTCTGAAATTTTACACTCAGGGGTTTCCGAACAGAAAGGCATTTCATCGCTGTCAACAAGGTGATTATAAAAGAAAAACTTGAATTGGCTTTCACAAGTCCACTCACTTCATTCTTGGTCTGTGTCCCAACTCCATGCTGTGTCACCATATTGGCATTCTTTATTAGAGAATGGTTTATCAAAGGTATTCGCACGATCCAACAGCTTTTTAATGAAAACAGTCGATACCTAACTTTTCAAGAATTTCAAGCTAAATATCATTGTAACACAAACTTTCTCCAGTTCTATCAAATCTTGAGCGCAATTTCTGTGCGTTTGAGGAACAGAGCGCGAGCCCTAGGGCAAAATTTGATCTTCAATTGCAGCGAAGAAAACTGGAAATCTTTTTCTTTGAGCGAAACTAGTCAAATTAATTTTGAAATGTATAAGGCAAGAGACTATTATCGCCTACTTCTCATTAAGAAACACCAATCACCTCGTACTGGGCCGGAAAGATGCGAAAGAGATGTTTCAATAGACAAAGAGAATTGGACAGATGTCTTTAAAATGGCTTCAAAAACATGCAAAGAAAATAAGTTGAAAGAATTTCAGTTCAAATTTCTTCATAGGGTTGTCATTACAAAGAAAGAACTCTTTAGATATGGAATAAATACAGACAGTGACTACGTCTACAGTGGTGAGCCAGACTCCATAAATCACACCTTTATCGACTGCAAATTTACAAAAACCTTAACATGCAAAATCATTGATTGGTGTAACACTCAAAATGGGTCCAATTTTCAGCCAGATACAAAAGAAACGCTTTTCGCCACCTTTAAGCACTCAACACGCATGGAGCTAGTGAGAAAATTCAATTACACCCTCCTTTACATGAAATTCTACGTGAATGTAAGTAAATTAAACAACAGTCCACTTGTACAAAATGAATTCATTACAAAAATCAATTATAAATATAAAGTTGAAATTTTGTAATTCAACACCAAAAAAATACTCAGAACGTGAATTTGCTCCTCAAAAACTTTACAAAGTAAGTCATTTTAATTGTATTAAATTAATATCAGAAATCTTTCCCCCTCCCCCGTCCCCACGCAATTAATTTTTGTTTGTTGTTGTTGTTGTTATTCTTTTTTTGTTTATTTTGTATATTTAAGGTTCCCTTCCTCTTTTTTTCTTTCTTTCTTTTTTTTTCACATTCTTTTCTTGCTTTTTTATACTGCTTGATTTAATTGTAGCTAATGTGTGTCTTCAGAGTCAATTATTTTATTCTTTTCGTTCTTGTAATGTATGTAAGTAACACCAGATGTAAATAAGTAATGTACATTGTAGTATCCGAACAGTAATAGCATAGTACCTTGTAATTTGACAGGGCTGTCACTAAGGGCCGGGAGCCGGGAACTTTCCCCGGCTACTACAAGTCTGGGTCCCGGCTACTTTGATACAAAACGAAAATATTGCAAAGAGAAAAATGCATCAAACTACAAAATTATGAATTAAAAAACAAACCAATAGTTCATTAATACGACTTTTACTCAACTTTTAAAGAGAGGCGACTTTACAATCCCTTTGAGACTGACGGAAAACACGTAATATTCAACAATGTCTTCTATCGAAAGTGCGCGATTTTACGAAGTGTTCGTTTCATTTGGTTTCTCTTGTTTTCGGAGTTTTTGGTTCCGCGTAAAAATGGCATCCAAAAAGCAAAAGGCAGAAGTGGACAAAGAAAACTGGATTTCTTCTTCTTTTCTAGCTCCACTTCAAGGTAAGATTATGTTTAATTGAACAAACAACCGTTTGGGCTTCCCCATTTCTCTTTTGAGTCAACTACTGAGATCAGGCCTAAACAAATTTGCAGAAGATGCGCTAGGCCCAGTAGTTTTTACACATGGACTTGCCGTTGTTGCACTTTAAATAATTTGTACAAAAACGTCAGCGATCAGGTACCTGCAAACTTGCAACATTAATTTGGTTTTCCTCTCGCTCGTTTACTCGTCAACGAAACAGGGTACATAAGACTGGTAAGTCTTACACATCAGTCGTGCATGGCTTGCATCTGTCCTGTTTATTGCTATGCCCGAAAGAAATGTGGCTCGTCCATAAGTGCAGGTAGTTTCATCGCGTTAATTTCTCAAAGCAACGCTGCTGGTTCAAGAAAAAATGAACCAGTGTGACGTTCCCGACACGTTCTTGACGCCATGTTTTTTACTCGTGGTCACAAGCTTCTTTC
>Ga0126343_10001485_pt1 | contig 11089 bp, 7 predicted proteins | sample Cyp2metagenome_FD_92531 | JGI IMG/M metagenome (GOLD analysis project Ga0126343, IMG submission 92531) | Coral microbial communities from Lord Howe Island, Old Settlement Bay, Australia - Cyphastrea 2 metagenome | ecosystem: Host-associated > Invertebrates > Cnidaria > Coral ... | reverse complement strand
TAGACCTTGGCCAACCAATTGCTAGGACAGCTTTGGGTGACTGCACTGGCATTAGATAGATGACGATCCATATTCTTAAAATCAAAACGGAATGTGCACTCTTCAGAACATGTTTTGCGATCTTGCACCAAAGACCTTTATCTTTGAATCTTATCGGACACCCAGACTTCAACAACCCGATTCTGTCCTGTTTCAGCAAATGATGTCGAAGCAGCACGTCTAGGATAGGCCTGGCACAGCTGGACTCTGGAGGAAACCAGCTTGAGGCAGAAAAAAGGATTGGAGAAAGCGTCCTGATTTTGGGAGGGTTTCATGTTTCGATATCAGTAATTTTTGAACTGATGGAAATCCCACACGAGATTGGTTCAAAAGGTTTCGAGGTGTTTGCCAAGAATTCCACACACATGCGCCTGCATGATGTCATACATTTGTAAACAGTCTCCAACAATTTCTGCAACGTCCCCACCAATTTATATATAGATCGATCGACCTATCAATTTTGATATATTAAATTGAAATCATTTAAGTAGTCAAGACCCCTTTCTTTCATTGCCCCACATTTGGTCTACCAACCGATGCCCGGACCCTAGGTCATCCTATGGTAGTAGATGGCCTTCGAAAGCTCCAGAAGGGGCGGAACCTGTGGAGAGTGCGGGTGGACAACTTGAAGAGAGCTAGTACTGCTTGCATGGTTTGTTTTGGGATGGGTTTAGTCTTTTAAAGTGGTTTACATCCAGCTTGTCATACAAAATTGGGGAAAACCACAACAATTCCATGCAAAACAAACGATGTGAATTGGATCCTGGGTTGAGAAACTGTCAGGGATGAATCACAAGTGTAAAGAATGGCTTTCGCATCGCAGCCTTTTTCATACAGGTTGCATATACCACAAAGGTTCTTTGATGTCAATGACCTCCAAATAGTTTTCTGGATCTTCCATTATTTTCCATGAATTATGAATGATAGTCATGCCTCCAAATATAAACATTGATCAATTAATATATATGTTAAAGATAAACAAACATGATCAAAATTAGTTGATATACTATTGTAATTTACTGCACGTATAAAAATCGGTCTATTCCCATGGTACCTGAAATCTCAGCTTTCTGTTCTTCACTGTCTAATCCCCTGCTGCCATGGCGTGGATCGATGACCTTATCTGGCGCTTACACAAGCTCCGTTGCCCCAAGGAAAATGATGTTGATGAATTAGCCTTACAGCATGCATGAAAAATATGTTGAACTGGAGCCAACAATTCATTCAAGTGAAGGGTTGGGTTTATCACACGTACTGCACTGGTTGCGCAGTAGTCTTGTGTATATTATTTTGGTTTTGTCCAGTTATCAGCGCACCTGTCCATTTGGCTTCAGGAGTTTGCGTACTTGATCCTTCTCATCACCTGGATGGATTTCGACTTGCGCCAGGCATTGCACTTTGGGGTGCTGGTCTCAAAAAAGAAATCCTCTTAAACAGGAAAAACACCAGGTGCATTTTGGGCGTGGGAATCCTAACATACCCAGATCAAATCGATATATCAAATAATTCAAATCGATATATTATATATGCTATCGACCTTTTATTATAGTTGAAGAATTGTTATCCGAATCTGGGAAGTGCCATGCTTCCTGTCTCCAGGAAGTCGACTACATAGAGTACTTCGCAGGCTTTGGGCGCATCAATGACACGATGAAATCGGCGAGGTACCGGAGTGTGAGATTCGATATTAAGGATCACAACCCCAAGCCTGGCACGAAACGAGCCAAGAAGACAAATTTCATGGACTTGAACAGTGCATCGGGATATGCGTTTCTATGGCGATAATATGGACTGTAATATCAATGTTTCATCAAAAGAGATCGACTTTTTTTATTAGATCTTCATTTGGGATTTGTCAATGCCCCATTCCCCAAACTTATGGGAGTTAATTTATATGTTTGACCTATGGAATCGGTTTAGCAATTGTGGTCCTGCAGTCCCACCTGCTGTGTTGCTCTGTAAGGTTAGCAATTCTGATCATGTTGAAGGGGATCATGAACAATTTTGCTGCACACTTCGGCATCAAGTGCAGCTCCTTCTGCAAAGTAAACGTTGGTACATCGATGAGATCTGCATGCACTTCGTTGGGTTTCAGTGACTATTCGTCGGTCTTTCTATCCAACAAGCTCTTGGAGAGGATTCCCTTCAGTGTTTGGTTGCTTTTACAACAAATTATAGTTAAGTGATGTATCATTTTTTTTACTGGAACACAGTTGATTTCATAAATGGATGTTGAAAACCAACTCCAGTGACCAATCAAATTGATTGCAACCGGTGGTCTCTTGCCTGCATAGCCGGCGCAGGACTTGCACCCTCGTAGTTCTTTGCACAGCCCTTGGGGGGGCATGGTCGTTGGAGCAACCTTCGGGATCTCTTCTTGAGTTTTATCCTACATGGAGGTTCATACTCGCAAGCATCTTTAGATGTGGAGGAGACCGAGCCGTCATATCCTTAGATGTTCTTTTCTATATGACCCATGTATATCAAGAATGTGACAACTTTATTTCGAGACAACTGGCATCATTTGTGACTATACATATATACTATATCCATCCATTCAATTGATCTACAATTGTACCATTCCACTAGGGGGTCCCTATATATGCCCATCAACTCTTCCATAAAAATCAGCTCAGGTGACCCTGGTGAAGTGGTGGATGCGCCACTATGATAGCGCAACAGCAAAGAGACATATGGGTTTTGCCAATACACCAGTGATTTCCAGATTGGACAAAGGGAAGTTATCTATGTCAGGCTTTCAGAAGAATCCTAAGCTTCGAACTTGCGAAAAGTATCAAGACGGTTCTGGTAAGACCCGCTACAAAGGCACTCGCTTTCTGAAGCAAACAGAGACACTTTACACCAACTTAAGGGTTACGGAAAATTTTGAAACTAATTTTGGGTATAGGTAGATGTCATTTACAGTTTCCTACGTTGGATCTGCAATATGACTCCCAGAATGCTCAAAACAACTGTTCTATGATTGGTCTAGTCATGTTCATTTTTTTTGCACGATATTTGCCAATGTTACCAATTGAAGGGTTTACCCGCCAACTAGTCCTCAGGATTTACCCTCCCCGATTTGCTCGTGCTGTATGCGACCTGGTCGAGGGCATGAAGATGACAGCGCGCGGTCAGCCTCAGATCACCATGGAGTCAACACCGCCAGCTATCGAAACGATTCAATTGGATTGGGAGTTTGACCCATCATTGTGGCAATACGTGGATTTCGGTGAAGTTTTCGCATACCTTCGGGGTTCAACCAATCTGAACATTCCCGAACCTTGGAAAACAATAATTCCAAGAAAATTATCATAGATTTCAAAGTCGAAATCGGAACAAATTGCAGTTCTGATGAAACCCAGGGTTTCCAACATGGAAAATTTTGGTTTAACACAATTTTTTTCCAGAAAAAACAGGGTTAGAAATTTTGAAACATCGGAACCCGTGTTTAACCCGTGATTTACCCGTGACAACCCATGATTTTACAAGGGAAACCCTGGGTTTGGAGCATGAAACCCCGTGTTTGATATAAAACCCCGGGTTTCGCCGAACCCGTGACGAACCCGTGATTGACCCGTGATTTACCCATGACAACCCGTGAAAAAAATCACGGGTTGAGACCCCAAAAACCACCTTAAAATTTTCATCGATTTTTGTACTTTTTGTATGCTTACGATCGGCAAAACCCGGGGTTTTTCAAGCAGCAATTCAGATTTTCGATTTCGTTTGCGTCGAACTTCAATCTTGGAAAATCCGAGAACACACAACCTACAGTTCCAGACGCGACCTTGCATGGATACGGAAGGAACACATGATATATATAGTATAGATCAGCCATGGGATCAAGATATCAAGATACCTGGAATTCATTCTTACTTTGAGCACTCGGCATGCACAAACAACACCATGGATTGCTGGTTCCACCGTTTTATCATCATGTCTAGACTGGATATCTGATTAAGCCATTTGGATCATTTTGGAAGTGTCGGCGTGTTCGTTTTCATCGGCATGGCAACCTCATGTTCGAACCTATGGAGCTGTGCCAGTTTGCAAGAGGGGGTCGACCATACGATGGGCCAGTGCTTTCATCCAGATGAAGAAGCCGATCTACTCAAAGAACTTCAGGACTTGAAGCATGTATCGATTCTACAACACTTTCATGTATCATTAAGATATATATGGATGATTTATGATTGATCTTCATATGTTTGCTTCAATTTCACTATGTATATATATATATATGCCGTGATGCCAAGCAAACTGCATAGGTTCAAAATGGCACAACATCCCATTTTTCCAGGAGATTGATCTAGAGATCAAGAACTGTGATGATGGCATCCAGACCCCTCCAGTCAGTGCCAGAATCCTAGATGGTATCCCATTTCCCTGATCATGGCTTGTCATCCCGGCACCGCCCTTTTAGGTTGTGCCACAGACACCGTCGATCTTCTCGGATGCTACGCAAGCAGTCCAAACCTAAGCAAACCAAACAACCCATCGGGGTGTGTAACACATGAGCCCAGCGATGTGTGAGGCCACTGATGCGGAGCTAGCCGCTGCTCGAGGTTCTGTGGGTGATGAGCCGAAGATGGATGTCCCTCAAATAAAACAAGTTTGGGTGGTCGTGTTTGATATGACACCTCAAAATTAATATAACTTAAGTTGAATTGATTGGATTACTTGATATATTCACGCATGTATGATCTCTGTGCTGTAGGTGATGAAAAACATAGACAGACTTATAATATAGCATTACTTTATGGCGAATGCATGGTATTTATATCAATATTATATATATACCATGCATGTATTCTGTTGGTTTATAGGTTTCATCTCGGCCTGTAAGACCACCGAGGTTGAACAACACTCAGCAACACCTGTTGCAACACCTGTTCGCAAACGGGATGCTGATGCTTCTTCAGTGGGTGGTTCGGGGAAGGGTGAAGGCGAGCCAGATGTTTCTATGAAGCCGTGTGAATCACAGGAGTCCACCCAGCCAACAGAGTCAAAAAACACCTCTGCCACAGCAGCCTCAGCTAAGCCTGAAGGGGTTCTAGCAGTCCCTGGTCCCAAGCTGATTGGAGGTTTGACCCAACGCCAGGCTTGGTTTTCTGGAAACTTGGAGGGTTTGTCTTTAACACCGACCAGTTGTAATGTATCAATTGGTTTTGCCATATGATTATTTCCTCCGTCCTCCGTACCAGTGTTCCACACAAATTTTATTTTGCATGTTCAATGCCCAATTGCTGATCCCCTGAAGTTCAATCTTCGAAGAGCTGCAAAAGCACGGGTGGATCGGATGGTGAAACCACATGGCAAGAGAACTTGGCTGAACGTGCCCGAGTGGCTTAGGGAAGAATGGAGAACTGGTTCAAAGGATCAGATCGCAGATGTGCTCCGGGATAGCAACTTCAATAAGGATACCGTAGAATTTTGGTTGTACTTTTGGAACGACCCTCCTAATTCCCAAGTATAAGTGTGATATATCATATCGATTACTTAATATCGATATATAATATATATATATATATATATATATGCACCTGTCAGTTTGGGATGTCAAGGGGGAGAGATATGCCGGGTATTATGATGTTGATGTTGGTCAAAAATATTTCCTCATCCTTTATAAATCAAATTTTATGTATATTACTACCTCTCAGAAAAAGAACTGCATGTGCACAGGAGATGTTCATTGCAACAATGAAGACGATCATCACGAAGAAGCAAAGCATGCAGCTGAAGCGAGAAGAGGGCTGGTATTCAGCTGCGGAAATGTCTGCAGATTTGGGCTGGTCTACGTAAGAGCCTTAATATATTCCAAAAAATCATATGAACGCTAAACAAGAATGAACACAATTTCTCAAGATTCATTTCACCAAAGATCGAGATATAGATTTTGTTGTGGATTATTTGTGGTCCAGTCCAACCTCACTGCATTACTCGAAGGTCTCGGGTACAGGGAGCTGTGCGGCGATGCAAGTCCATGGCAGCTACCCACGTCAGGCATGTGGGAACATGTCTGAATCTCCTGTTTGGGAAAATGTGGATAAATCATGATGGATCAAATTGTTTCGGGTTGTTTTCAACATGCAATATGTACGTGCATGTGTATTTCACAGTGTGAACTATATTTAGTGAATCCTGATGTTGTTGCGTCTTGCCAGGCGCAATGCATATGATGGAGTTGAAGAGTTTTGGATCGTTATTCGTGAAACGGCCCTGCACACCACCGAGACCTCCTATGAGGAGCAGCATCAGAAAAATGCCAAGGCCCCCGGCATTCTTTCAAATCCTTTCCGATCATGTAGTTCAACTTCCCAGCTTGCTTCACCTGATGGCAGGCGACGGAGGATCCTACTTTCAAAGACGCTGGCATGGGGGATGCTCCTTTCGCTGGCTTGGATGCAATGCAAAAACGGGGTGAGTCTGAGGTAGCCGCAGGTAAAGCTGACCCAAATCACGACCGATATGGCCAGGCCTGGTGTTTGTATGTTAAATTGGATTAGATTAGATATATGATATTGAATACCTGTGCTGGTCTTAGGGAATCTAAGATACCCCAACTGCATGCAGTCAAACCTGGATGGATTTAGACCCAACAACTTTGCCAATGATAAAGCATATTTGAAATATTAATTGTTGTTTTCCAGATCTGTCCAATCCCTGGAAGGTTCGGGAGGATCTCAAGCGTTTCCTTGACTCCATGATGTCTAAGAGTGGCAAGTTGAGATCCCTTGTTCGGGAGTTGAATACCAACTACAGCCAGGATGCTGGAGCCATGCAGCTACTTACCTGGAAAAAAAAAACATGCAATGCATGATGAACGATTAATCTTTTCCTGGAATCCGTTTTGGGATATTTCCACCCATACACCTCCATAAAAATTTAAAGAGATGGTTTCTCCCATTCCACCTTCCTTCCAATGCTCAGGTGCTTACCTGCCTTGGAAAAGGCAATCAAGGAGGTAGATGGGGCGTACGACGCCTGCAACGAAGCATGGGCACTGGGAGAGGCTGACAAATTCCGGAGTCAGAAGTCTCTCGATTCAAATCATAACCGCAATTGGTATACTTAGGATTTATAAGTTGTGAAATCATGTAGTATAGTCAGGTTAGCAACTGAATGGGTTGATCAGAAGAAAATCAGCTATCATGCACGCATTAGACAACTGCACTCCTAAACATATATATATATATTATATATCATACATCCATCTGGTCTGGGCCCGTGTGAGGTTTGTTGACACGGCGGAGGAACAGATGAAGAAGGCAACCTTCACGTGCTCACCTCATACATATATATCGATATTTTGATGGATCTGAAAGAATGGTTCAATACTGTTTGTTTTCTTGAGCTATCCCCTGGTTGAAATTGTTCTTTTTAGTTAACCTTATCCACCTCAGGTGCAGCAAAGCTCTCGCAGTTGAAAACAAGATCAGGAGAGCCGTTTTTGGGGTATCATCCACATGCCTGGTGTCCAGTCCTAACATGATCATTGATCAAGATGCGTGCTATATATTTTATGTCTTGCTGTTCTGGCATGCATTGATCCGACCCATGGACACATGTTTAAGTTAGATTGGTACTGCCGCAACACTCCAGGAACGCAAAGAAGTACTACTCCAAGAATGCGAGGGAGGTGGCAGCGCCCAAAGGACCGAACAAGGGAGTGAACAAGGGAGTGAACAAGGGACCGACCAACAAGTCCGGCAATACTGAGCCGGAAACCACTGCAAAGTCAAACGGTGCCAAGCCGGTCAAAAAGACCGCCAAGGGCAAGTCAAAGTCTCGCTAGTTAGTTTTCTCTTGAGAGCATGGACCACATGAACCATGCTGCGAGTGGCCAGGAACGCTTAGAGGCTTACCTAGCTGACACCTGCACACTGGGAGCATATCATATATATAGGTGTGAGTTGTATAGTATCCCATACATTTCACAAACAAACCGTTCGAATTCGTGTTCAATCGATCTTTAGTATGCAATATGAACAAATTTAATACCAAAACCATTCATGAAAATATTTTTTTTTGTATTGGGATCATGAAAAACCAGTGTGGGCGTGCAGAAGCACTGCGTTGTCCTCGGCTTTTCGGGGTCTTCTGGGATTAGAACCTGTTCCAACGGGCAAATCCCAAATTGTCCTTGGTGTTGGCCAGAACTCCAGCACCATGAAGTGCACCTGACGGGGTGACTCAGCCGGTGTGAGCAAACAATGTTGTGCTGAAGGGGTTGGGTGAGATCACTGACCATTGAGACAGCATCATGAAATCACATAAATTAAAAAAACATGTCGGTTGATTGAGTACCCCTAGCAGGAAGGAAAGCATAACCATCATAAGATCAAACTATGACTTCAATTTCTGGGACAAAAGTTATGAAACCCTATCTTAATGAATGTCTCCCTCAGCCAGGTCAGCCTGCGGGAAATGCATTGAGAAGTTTCAGCGCTGACATTGGTCAGGGTGTCGAAGCCTCAATGGGATGGAACGAGTCAGAATATGTGAACAGAAAGATTTGACACCCGTGTATCTACAACTGCAGCAATTGGCTTAATTCATTAACTATGATCCATATGGTCCCTGCTCGTGTGCCGATGCCATCATGCAGTGTTCTCCCATTGTCGAAGATGACTGGCTAGTAGAACTTTTATCTTCTCACCGGACTGTCCCTTGATTGCATGAATTTTCATTTGCACAGCCTCTCCAGTATAAAATCCAAGTCAACTTTATATTTTATATATACTATATACTTATTATATATATATACCCTGAACGACCAAACCCTGGAAATTCCAGCTCATTCCAACAATTTGCAAACATGTTTTCTCAAATCCTTGCAGCTGAATAGATCCTGCCAATCAAGGATGCCACGTACCCGTTTCCATGGGCTACTTCACAGACTGCAACGCCATCATCTAATGTGAAATCTTTGGGGAACATCCCTACGGCGGAGACTGGAAAACGCAAATTTGAAACTGTCAGCAAATCAGGTTTGGGTCACAGAGCAACTGCATGGGAACATGAAAAATTTTCGGAATATGTCAGCCGCTACCCCCAAATTCAGGACTTTCAGAACCAGTTGGAAGATCAATTCCCAGGGCAAGTGAGTTTTCATTTGCCACGTTTGGATGCCTTGTCTGGAACCGTTGTGCGACATTGTTCAAACTTCTTGGACAATTTGATTGAAGTCCAGGGTCCGGTGATGTTCAAAGTTGGTTTCACCCACAACCCTGTTTGGAGATGGGGTAGTCCTATCTATGGCTATACCTCGAAAGCAACAAAAGAGAAATACTCCAACATGTCGGTGATATATGCAGCTCCGGAACCTTACAGCCCCGCTATGCTGGAAGCAGCATTGATTGATAAATACAAAAGACTCTTAGTTTAATTGATGATATATTTGTCGTTGTTTTCTTCCGTGTGCTATGATGTACCCCATCCATCTGTTATTTAGGGTGCCAAAATCAAGACTGTTTTAAAAATCTATATTTTTCAATTTTTGTCTTTGGGCCCTGGCACTTCCATCCGTCAATTCCCTGTTTCGCCAAGGTACCGTTGGATGCAAAAACGAGAAGAGCGGTGGTGACACATGCAAATGGGAGGGCCAAACCTCAGGTGATCAGCTGTTTATGGTGTACATTGTGTTTAGATCTTTTAAGCACCCGCCACCTGTAAAAAGAACACGCGTTTGAAACTGCGGGCATGTTGATGCAAATGGTCTTGTGTATAGATGCATGACCTGAATGTCTAAGCCCGGCAGTGGCTTGAAGGATGTTGGATTGTAAAACAACACTTGCTGAATTGACAATTTGCTCAAGTCAGAGCACTGCCTTGTGGGAGAAACCACTGCATGCGAAGCCCAATGGGTTTAAGAAAACCAGATTGCAGATCCGTGCTGACAGTGCAGTCACTTTTGCAACCCAGCTTTGTGCATATATTATACATATCGGTCTATGTTTGTTATATCATCTCTCGATCTCTCCCTGCCATTTATATATAAAAAATATCGCTTTCTCTCTCTCTCTCTCTCAATTTGTCTCTTCTATTTTTGATCTCTGCAATCTTTATATATAATCTTTTTTTTGCGCTTTCGCTGAGGCCCCTTGCGCTGGGATCATTCGATCCGCGAGAGGCTTTGTGAGAGATGTGGGCAGGGAAGCCGCTGCTAGGTCAGGTGGTTTGCTGAAATTAGCCAGCCGTTCTGTTGGTCAGGCAGAAAGGGATTGCCACAGGCTGGTTGGTCAATATAACCTTGGCCTGCCAATTCCCAAGACGGATCTGAAAACTGGACGTGGTTTCTCAATACCTGTACTGAGACTTCGTGATTGGGCACAATTCTTGATTGATGGAAACCACTCTCATATGCTGGTCGGGCTGCGGAAGCCAGATTGGGAACGTGAGACTGCCATACTCAAGAAATTTTGGGAGCTGTTTCGTTGCCAGAATCCTGACCATCCGGTGTTCGAACAATCTCGTCTTGGCAACTTGGATTTAGGGAAAACTTTTCCCATGGTTTTTCATGGGGACGAAGGCAGAGGAAGAAAGCACACTCCTCAACTTGTTCTCAATTTCCATTCGGTGCTTGGAAGAGGTGTTCGAGTCAAAAACAAGAAGAAAGCAGGCTCTTACATCAAGATGTCTCCCAATTTCCATGGCCACTCGCTCACTACGAGGTTCTTGCTTGCAGCAGTGCCAAAGGTTCTCTACAGCTGGGACAACGATGAAGTTTGGCAAGATTTGATGCAGCTCGCGACAGATGAGGCAAATTTTATGTTTTATGAAGGCGTGCTCGATGGCACATGTCGACGTGGCAAGTTCAACATGGCTTTGCTTTTTATCTCAGGAGATTGGCCATGGCTTGCTGATTCGGGCAACCTGGCGAGGAGCTACCGCAATGTGCAGAAAAAGAAGAACCAGCAAAGACACCTTGGCATTTGCCACATGTGTGCTGCGGGCCAGACCGGCTATGACTTTGAGGAAATCAACTCCCGGCAGCCGCAGTGGCTTCGCACGATGTTTACGCTGGACTGCTTCTCCGAAGGTGGAC